>Ga0315274_10000020_pt1 | contig 293247 bp, 267 predicted proteins | sample YL17G02_20_MG_FD_203700 | JGI IMG/M metagenome (GOLD analysis project Ga0315274, IMG submission 203700) | Sediment microbial communities from Yellowstone Lake, YNP, Wyoming, USA - YL17G02_20 | ecosystem: Environmental > Aquatic > Freshwater > Lake > Sediment | place: USA: Wyoming | collected... | reverse complement strand
ATAGTGCCTCTACTCCGTCTCATACTCAACGTGGGCGATGGCTATCGTTATGCCTCTTGCCTTCTCTTCGGGCGCTGAGTCGATGTCCCCGAATTCCTTTGCCTGCGCCATTCCCTTCTTGGATAGGTACTTTGTGATCGCTGACGTTAACGTGGTCTTGCCGTGATCAACGTGACCTATCGTCCCTATGTTCAAATGCGGCTTTTTCCTTACAAATTTCTCCCTTGCCATATGTTTTCCTCCTTATAAACTTTTACTGCGATAGGGTAAATTATACTTATAATGCTTTTATTGTCAACAGAAATTTATGGTTTGTATTTTACATAGCTGCTGACCAGGATCCCTGCCTGCCGGCAGGCAGGGAACTTGCTCACGGTTTTTGTCGGCTCCGCAATATATATCCTGAGATCAATGTGGAACAAAAATCGCTCGGACCTCTTTATGGCCACATGAAAGCGCCAGATTTACTATCAAAAAGCGCTTACAAATCGTTAATATCGGTTGTTACGGCTAGTCGAGGATTTTAGCTGCTGACCGGGATCGGACCGGTGACCTCTTCCTTACCAAGGAAGTGCTCTACCAACTGAGCTACAGCAGCCTGACTACGCTTTCGCTTCGCTCCTAGCTTCGTCAGGCAGGGCCTGACTTTGCATTAACCAAGCACTAAATTCTATCAGACATAGCCTGACATTACCAACTTTACCATCCGAAGCCACGAGCCCAAAGATGAGGGCGTAGGATGATGAGCTACAGCAGCATAAATACTAGAAAGCCCAAAAATATAAACGTAAAAACGGGCAGATCCAAGCTTAAAGGGAATTCACTCATTCGGTGCGAACAAGAAACCAAAGCGTAACGACATCGATCCAGGTATGTCCAGGGTATCGGTCTTAAAACCGGGCCAGAAAGCCAATTCTGTCAAGAATCCTGACGGATCGTTCCCGGAAGAGAAAACAAGACCGGCGCTCACGCACATGGTAAAGAACATACCTTCGGACATTCCCATACCACCTAATGCTGACATCCTTAATCTTACCGGCATTTCATCTAGCATGAAGGTCGGCTTCCTGGGGAAATATGTGCCACCGACTAATACGTCAAATGAGCCGGTTTTAGCGGATGTAAACGACCTGTATCCGACATGGGCCGTGAACTGTATATCCCTTTCCCTTGCCGAGGTCATGGTCAATGCCCCTCCGGCCTGATCATTGCCAGTCTCAAACGCAACCCCAAGGAACGCATAAACAGGCCTGTATGGAACTTCCGTATACGTGACATCAACATCATAGTATTCCGTTGAAAAGGCAAGTGAAGACAGTGTGAATATCACAACAAGGGAAAACATGATCCTTTTTATCATATATTAATCCTTCCTAGAATTTTATCAGTTCCTTAGCTTTATCTTCGAGTTGCTTCTTTAACTGATCCTCAGCGCTCTTTTTTGCCTCCTCCTTTTTCTGTTCGATGATGTTCTGTATAGGTTTATCAAGCTTTGGCATCGGAATCGGCTTTTTCAGCGATCCTGTCAATTCGAACTCAAGGATCGCCCATCCTTCCTTATCCTTGAAAGACTCATATTCCTTTGGCAGGTCCCTTGTCAGATGAGGATGGAGCTTGAGGGCCAGCACATTACCCTTAATGAAAGCCATAGTTTCAATATTGGCCTTGCCGTTAAATGTTATCTTTGCGTCGCCGGCTTCGCCGTTATGCAGGATCAGGTCGCTTATGGTCGCGACCTTGTTCGCTACAGAAAAATCAGCCTTGAACTCCTTGAGCTCTATATCGTGTTTAAGCGTTTCTATGTTGAGCTTGTCAGCTATCCCCTCAAGCGATTTAAGTTTTCTTATCCTCCCGTTAGTGAGGATGAAGTTCCCGTTAGCTTTGGCATTTGCTATGATGTCGGGGACTTCCACGCCACTTCCGTTAAGCGAAACGTTGACGTCCAAGCTCCCCTCTATCTTGTTCTCCAGATCTTTGTAGTCCTTCATGCCAGTAAGAAAAGATCCTATCGCGTCATTGGCGGCAGGCGCCGCATTGAAGCCCTTAATTGACAGATTCTTTACCGAATATTGTATGCCGCTCATGTTCAGGTCCGCGACAGCGCTTCCGGTCAAAATCCCTTTATATGCCTTTATCTCATTTATGCCAATATTGACGATTTTCCTGTTGATGGCCACATTGATCTTGAGTGAATCCATCTTCATTTCCCTGAATGTAATATTTTTCAAATCTATCTGGGCTTCCACTTTCAATCTTTCAGGGATGGACTTAAGTGCTTTATTGGCCGTCCTTGTAAGCTGGCCGTAAGGGGGCTTTTCTTTCTTCTCCATCTTTTGTTTTGTGCCGGTCAAAATGTTCATGAACTTGTCGATGTTAAGACCGCCGGTGCTCAATGCGATATTTATATCCGGCGCAGTATTGAAATTACGGATCTTGCCGCTTATTTTTAGTTCTTCACCGGCTGCGGACATTAAAAGGCTCCTGATATTGACATAAGCATTATCAAGGTCAAGATCAAGCTTACCGGCGATCCTTATGGGCACGTATTTCTCTTCGTAAATACCCATCACGCCCAGGCTTATGGAGATGGGCTCGGTCGTTTTAAATGAAATGTTCGATATATCCAGCTGTAAGTCCCTTAGCTGGTTAACCTTCTTTCCATCGGGGCCATGGGTGACCATCGTCAGTTTTCCGTTCGATATGGCGAACCTGGAAACAAGAAGCGACAGGGCTTCTTTCTTCTTTTCTTCTTTTGTCACTTTTTTTTCAGTCTTTGCCTTTGGTGCCCCAAGCAGATCACCATAATTCGTGGTCCCGTCCGCTTTTATTTCTATCAGTATTTCAGGATTGACCAGGACCGCTTTAGTGATCTCGATCTTTCCCTGGATAAGCTTCCAGAAGTTATATCTGAACCCTATGGCCTTGGCTGAAACAAATGGAATATCAGGGAATCCTTTCCTATTGCCGATATACAGGTTGGTCAGCTTGACGCCGGTGAAGATATTGAACGAAACCTTGCCAAGCCTTATATCCCTGTGGATCGTTTCCGACATCTTGGCAGTGGCCATGTCCTTGATCTTATCCAGAGGCAGGATGTAGGGGAGGGAAACCGCGGCAACGATGATAATGATCAGGAGCGCCGCAACACTAATGCCAATGTACTTGAATATTATTTTCATGCTATTATCTCCCGTTAATTTAATTATATGGGACTGGCTACAATCATGCCATCATTAAGCTTTAGGAGCAAGAATTTCCTGGGCGATCTTATTTGCGATCTTTCCGTCAACATTAAGGCCCCTTGCCATTATCTCCTTCATGACCTTTCCGATATCCTTAAAAGAGGAAGCCCCGATATCTGATATTATTTTGGCAACTATCTGCCTGGTTTCTTCCTGGGAGATCATCTTTGGGACATATTCCTCAACGATCTTTAGCTCATTTTCAAGCTTTTTTACCGCTTCGGGCCTGTTTACCTTTTTTGTTTCTTCTATTGCGTCTTTCAGGCTCTTTGCGTATTTTTGTATGATCTTTACGACTTCGGGGTCAGGCAGATCGCCTCTGGCGTTGACCAGCAGGACCTTTGATTTCATCATCCTCAAGACCTCAAGCCTGAAAGCGTCCCTTTCTTTCATGGCTTTCTGCATCGCATCATTGATCTTGTTAAAAAGTTCCGCCATTTATTTCCTCCTTATTATTAAAGATGCGTAGAGAATTCAACGATAACGGGTTTTTCCAGTTTTGCGTAATCCTCCAATTTCATCCTGACGGTATCCTTGTGAGAACCGGCCCTGAAAATGATCTCCTTGCTTTTGCCCAATGATCTGTCGGCAAGGACCGGCATGTTATAGAAACTGCCGAACGGCGGCATGGCACCGACCTCGCAGTCGGGGAAAGCGTTCTTGAACTCGTTTTCCGTTGCTAGTCTTACCTCTCCCGTTCCCAGGATCTGTTTAACTTTCTTGAAATCCACCTTGTGTGTGGCGGAAAGCACCAGCATTCCCATCTTGCTTCCTGCCTTTACGATCACGACCTTTGCCATTTCGTCGCCCGGCACGTGCTGGGCAGCGGCAACCTCCTGGGCAGTAAAGGCTTCCTTGTGACGCAGCGCTTCGAATTTTACCCTGCTCTTTGTGAGGAATTCCTTAAGCTTTTTATATACGACCATGGACCATTTCCCCTTTACCGAGAAGTTCGAGCCCGCTCTCAGTATTTTACTATCCACGCGGATTTTTTCAAGAAATAATACTAGATCACATGAAAACGCGTTTAATTGGAACGCAAGTTAATATATAATACTCATGCCATGAAAATAGGCGTCTTATCCGATTCGCACAAGAACATAAGGAACCTCAAGAAGGCATTTGAGTATTTAAGGGATGTAGAGAACATCGATCTTGCGATACATCTTGGGGACGACTACTCTGACGTGAAGGCGATCGAGGGTTTTTCCCTACCTTTGTTCGGCGCGAAGAAGGTCCCGGTCATAAAGATACCGGGTGTTTACGATCCGGAATATAAAGACCCAAAGATAACGAACAGGATGATCAAAGAATATGATGGCTGGAAAGTGCTCATTACGCACTCGCCCAACAGACATGAGAACGACCTGCCTGACGATGTAGATCCTGATATGGCATCACAGAGCCTTGGGGTGAACATCATTCTTCACGGGCATACCCATATGCCAAGGATAGAGGAACGAGGCAACATCTTCTTTATTAATCCCGGCCATCTTAAGGATGATGACAAAAAAGGTTCCCCTCCGACATTTGCCGTGCTGGAGGTATCACGCGAAGAGATCCAGGTCAGGATAATAGGATTAATGGACCATAAGTTAATGGATAAGTTTTCGATACTTTCCGTAACGGAATAGCTTATTTCCGGGACCGCACGGAATCCGCTTGTTTAAAATGGCTTTGGCGTGTAAAATCTATCTGTTTTTTGTTTTTAAGGAGGGCGCTAGATGTTCAAATGGCTTGATCAATGGAAAGAATTCAAGGAAAAGCTCAAAAAAGAGAACAGGCTGTACTTTTGGATCGTTGACTGGGTCGAAACGATAGTCGTTGCCCTGGTCCTTGCTCTTATTATTAGGCAATTCGCCTTCCAGACCTCGGAGGTCATGTCCGGATCGATGATCCCCACGCTCAAAATAAGGGACAGGGTCATTGTGAACAAGCTGATATATATGTTCAGCGAACTGAAGAGGGGAGAGGTCGTTCTTTTCAAGTCAACGATCGATCCGAAGAAGGACTTCATCAAAAGGCTTGTGGCGCTTCCTGGCGAAGAGGTGGCGCTGAGGGGGGGCATTCTTCTGATAAACGGGAAAGTAATTTCCCAGAAGGAATGGAATGTCTCTTGGGACAACTCGAACTTCGGGCCCAAAAAGGTGCCTGAAAATTCTTACTTTTTCCTAGGCGACAACAGACCGCAGAGCTGGGACAGTCGTTTTTGGGGATTTGTTCCGCGCGAAAAGATCATAGGCAAGGCGTTCATTATCGTTTGGCCGCCGTTTCACATAAGACTTCTAAGGTAATTCCTTCAGTTGCCGCTTTTTGAGATGAAGTGCTGGATTCTTTCCATGAGGTGTTTGGGGTCAAAAGGCTTGGTAATGTAATCATCAGCTCCTGTCTCGAAGCCCTTGTCAACGTCTTCCTTCTTGATCTTTGCTGACAGGATTATTATCGGGATCTTTTGATAGGCCTGATTGTGTTTTAATATCTGGCAAACCTGGAAACCGTCCATCGTTGGCAGCATGATGTCAAGAATTATCAGGTCTGGCATATCGGTCCTTACCTTCTTAACGGCCTCCCCGCCGTCGCCGGCCAGAAGAATGTCATACCCTTTTCCTTCCAATGTGAACTTTATCAGCTCTGCGGTTGAGGCATCGTCTTCCACGATGAGAACTTTGCTCATATGTTTTATTTTATCATCGGGAGCGTAAAAATGAAAGCACTGCCCTTGCCGCTTCCTTCTGACTCGGCAAAGATGCGCCCGCCGTGCGCCTCAACTATCTCTTTTGCTATCGCAAGGCCCAAACCAAGGCCCCCGACCTTTCTGGTCAACGAAGTATCCACCTGATAGAACTTGTCGAATATCCTTTCGAGGTGACCTTTTTCTATTCCGATACCGTTATCTTTTATCCTTACTTCGATCATGTTATCAGGCAGGACCCTTGAAGATATCTCTATCCGCGGGTCCTCTTTAACGAATTTTATGGCGTTGACTATGATATTACGAAGAAGCTGACCTGCCTTTACTTCATCACCCAGAAAGCTTGCGTTGGCTGAGGATAAATTAAGGACCACCTTGATCCCCTTAGCGTCAATTTGCGGCCTTAGTACATCGACGGTGCCATTTATCAATCTGTCAATTTGCACGGGCTCCTTCTTTATTGAAAACACGCCCCTTTCAACTTTTGAGAACTCCAGCAGAGTATCGATCAGCTCAAGGAGGTGGTCCCCCTCCTTGCTCATTATGTTGGCGAACTTGAGCTGCGTTTCGTTCAATGGGCCTGTCGTTCCGCTTATGAAATGCGACAAAAATCCTTTTATGGACGTGAGCGGCGTCCTTAGCTCATGGGAGACCATCGATATCAGCTCGGTTTTCATTTTGTCTATTTCAAGCAGCCTTTTAACGGCCTCCCTTTCCTTTTCATATACATTAGCGTTCTCAATACCTATTGCCATCTGGTCCGCGATCGTCGACAGGAGATTCAGCTCTATGTCCGACGGCAGGTATTCCTTGCTTATGCCGATGGCTATCAATCCTGTCTTGATGCCCTTCCTTTCCATCGGGACAAGGAGCATCGTTCTTAGGGCGAGCGGACTAAAGAACTCCTTTTCGCCTTGTGAAGCCTCATTGATATCGGCAATTTTAACGATCTGCTCTCCGGAAACAGCCTGACCGAACAGTCCTTCGCCTTGGTTGAACGAGAATTTCTTTTCCAGACCTTTCGCGACCTTAGATCGGAAGGTCCCCTTATCGTCTTTGACAAATATAGAAATATATTTTGTCCCTTCAATAAGCGGTAGGTTGTCCATTGACTTCTTAAGCAGCTCATCCAGATCCAAGGTAGAGCCTATCGCCTTGGAAAGGTTATACAATGTCCTCAGGTTCTTCGTGCGTTCCTCGACGGTCTTTTCCAGCTCCTTGTTCCAGTTTTCCATTATTTCCCTTGAATGCTTGATCTCCGAGGCCATCTTGTTGAAATAGTTGGCAAGGTCCCCGATCTCATCATTTGACTCGGGCTGTACCTTGTAGCCGAGATCCCCCTCCTCAATGCGCTTCATCCCATAACCTATCCTCTTTAAGGACTGTGCGATCGCCCGGCTGGCAATGCTGCTAACGGTTATCACAAGTATTATCGCAATTATTATCAGCAGCAATGCCTGCACCTGGACATTCCCGAGAGCGATAAGGAACTCTTCCTTGCTTGTCTTCAGGTTCCACAATAAAGGCTTATATATGTAGAGATCGATTATTTCCTTGAATGTCAGGAACATTATAATGCCGGCGCCTGCTATCGGAAGGACAGAAAGCAGCATGAACAGCATGAGCAGCTTGGCAAAGAAGGGTATCCGCATCTGCCTGACCTTGGACAAACGGTCAGCCAATTTAGGGGACATTTTTTCAATGAATCTTGCAGTGGCCTCTTCCCCGGTGAGGGAGAAATACGCCATGATACCTATAAGCATGTAGAACATCCTGAAAAGGAGCATTTTCCACGAAAGCGTTACGGAAACGATCTTAATGGTCTCAAGCGTGACGAAAAGCATTGCGATGGATGCGATCAATGTATCTTTTCTGCCTTCTTTTAAAGTCGTGACCAATTTATTCGCGGCCACTGCTGCCAGGGGGGCCATCAAGCAGAAAATGAACACCAATTTTGGAATGGTTGCGAATCCCACATTGACACCCCAATAAGAAACCGTCGTTAATTTCCATAGGCTGCTTACGGATAGGAAGTAAAAAACCAACCCCAGGATCGCATAAGGTATTCTAAAGCTCCTGTTCCTTATGAAATAAAAGAACAGATGCACAGGTTGCATGAAAAGAAGGAAGGCAAGGATGAACGAGAGATATTTATATCCGGCAGTTATATTTAGCCAGCCAAATATATTAGAGATCATGTATATCAGCCAGTAAAGGCCGAACGTATTAAGGAAGACAGCCAAGGAAGAATCACCTGCGGACTTTTTTGACTTTAGAGATATAAGGTAAGCCGAGTATAAGCAACTCAGGGATATTAAGCCGCAAGTTATTATGCTGTACAGGATGCCTGTTCTAAGTGTAATTACGCTTATCGGCATTTTGCAGGGATCATCCCACTTTCAGCCTTCTTACCGTATCAATCAGCGATCGAACTTATTTGTGTGTGGGCCTTGTCGAATACGAACAACATAAGAAGCTGGGGGTCCTTTAATGAGTCCATTGCCCCGCCCGCTATCCCGTAGGTAGCTATCCTTATCACGCCGCTGTTATCCCTGAACATCACCTGGAAGAATCCCGGGCTCAGGTTGTTGAAGGATATCGGGTCCCCCCAAGCCTCTTTGACTTTTGGGAAGTGGTATTTGTAAACAGGATCTGCCGCAAACACCATTGTTGAAATAAAGAGAACTACCGTCAGGATCAATATCAGCTTATTCACATGATCACTCCTTCTTAAAAAATATAGGTCATTGATACGGAAAAAACATGCCCCACATAGCTGCCATAACCGAGGGCGGTTTGTGACTTATCAAGATTGCAGGTATTGTTAGTCACGGTAATCCTTGTGCCAAGCGTAAGAGCCCTCCAGAATTCCCTTGATAAATAGAAATCGAAAACATAGGACGTATCCCTTCTTTTTTTCAAACCGATTGAATCGTAATTAAGATAGCCCTTATTAATGAGAGTTTCAGAAATGAAAAGCTTGAAGAAAAAAGGCAGCGGGATCGCTGCGCCAACGGAATATTCGTCGCTCAAATTGTCGTAATCATCATTTTTCGTGCTCGTCCTTTTATTGTCATATTGGACATACATCAGGGCGTTAAGGTTCTGCCTGACGCCGAAATTCGCATTATTGCTGTCGTAGCCCAAAGCCTCATACGACGGATTCTGGTACAGGTTCGTTGAGGAGCCGATGTAGACAGTGGTCCATGTGCGGGCTTCAGGCAGCATGTTAAATGTAAGCGCCCCCTCGAAATAGTCGCTCGTGAAGTAGGGCGCATATGCCTGATAATACGAGCCCTTTCCGACCGTAAAGGTGAGAAAGGTACGGAATATGGGTGGCAAATTCAAGGAAATGTTCCCGGTCCCCCCATACTCGTCGTAGATCTTATTCCTTTCGTAGTTGGACTTGTATGTGTTTATTGTTACGGAAACAGGCCTGTAAGAAAAGAGATACGGTTTGTATGTGCCCGATAACTGGGCTGAGAGCCTGTTATCCCAAGCTTCTTCCAGGAAGAACGGGGTATACGCGACGTTATCGTTATTTTCGAACATGAACACGAAAGAACCCTCAAGATCCTTTTCAGACCTAGGAGCGCATATGCCGCAATCGATATCTTTGACATAGAAAAGGGCTGTCTTTGCCCATGCAGAATCATCACCTTCCGCGATAACCTTTTGGAACTCGGATCTTGAATCCTCCATTTTCCCGACATAGTAGAGGGCGAGAGCGTAATAGTACCTGTAACCTAATTCATCAGGATTGCTATCGAGCGCAGCCTTGTATTTCTCAACTGCCAGATCGTATTTACCGTTGTTAAAGGCATCCATACCGAGGTCAAAATCAGATCTTGTTTCAGCGGTCACTGCTGCCGATAAGAGAAAAATTAAGAATATAACAATCAGTAGCCTATTGAGCATCTAATTTTTGATAAGGAGTAGTATTTGGGCTGAGAGTGTCGGGCGGTGTGTAGTTCGGCGTCGGGTATGACGGATACGGATAAGTTTTATTTGGCGATGTTATAGGCGATTTTATTTTATCAGGGTGCGTAGGCTTTGGCAGTTGCGGCTCAGGCAGGTTCTTCTTAGTTGTATCCGGCGTCGGAGCAGGTATAGGAGTGGGCGCCGGAGCTGGTGCCGGAGCGGGCGCTGGTGCTGTTACTGGAGCAGGAGCTGGCGCAGGGGCTGTTTCAGCCGGCTTTGTTGGCAATACTGGAGCAATGGTTGGCGTTGTCGGTTGAGGCGATTGCCACGGCTGCGCAGGAGGTTTTGGGAAACTTTTTGGCGGTTCCCAGGGTATCGTTTCCCCCTTAAAGCTTGGCGGAGGTTCCCACATCTTTGCCGGCGCGATAACACCCTTTGGCGCGGTCCAAGGGCCTACTTGTCCCGTAAAGGTCTTTGGAGGCTTCCACTGCGTTCCTCCATAGATCTGCTGTGCTGCAAAAGCCAGTATGCTCATTAAGCAGAGTATGATGACGGTCGTTAATATGGTCCTTTTATTCATTTGTGTTCAAGCTTACTTTTTGTTCCGCCTTGTCAAAAATGAAGACCATCATTAGCTGAGGATCTTTCAATGTGTCCATCGATCCTCCTGCTATCCCGTACGTTGCTATCCTGATCACGCCCACGTTGTCACGGTACATCACCTGAAAGAAACCCGGGCTCAAGTTATTGAAGGATATCGGGTCACCCCATTCTTTAGGTACTTTCGGGAAAGAATATGAATAGATATCGCAAAATGCAGCTGTAGACAGGACCACAAAAAGGAATAAAAGAAGCACAATTTTCTTCATTTAATCACCTCTCCTCTGCTTTTAATCTTATCATGAGGGGAAAACCTATTCAAGTAAAAGGGGAAATTTACATTTGCGGGGAGGTCAAAGGGACGCCAGTTTCAATGGTCGGATGTTCGGTCAACGGAGTTTTTTCTTGTGCCGCAGGACCGAGCTTTTCGGCTATACCGGGCCTTTCCTTAAGGTAGTCCGCCTGGAACTGGTAGAACGTGAGCAGGAGGAACATACCGATGACTATGCCGCTTATGAATTCAACATATGACCTCTTTTTTATGGTCACATACATTATATATATGATACCGGCCGTCATGACAAGGTTCCCGACCTGTTCGGCGGGCACACCCTCTATCCAAGAAGATTGAAGTATGCCGAAAGTCCCGTAAAGCGCAAGAAAGGGCACCGATACCGCCATAAGAAGGTTGTTGTTTATGATAAAACCGAGAGCAAGTACGGCCACGCTTACTATCGCCGCGTTAACGACAAGGACATCCAAGAAATTCATCTTCAGGTTGGTGAGGAGATAGGATGTCGAAAGGATCGCTGCCCCAATGTTAAAAATGACAGTTACCCAGCCTATGAATTTTAGCATTTCTTTAAATTCCTTTGCGGACAGATCCAATATTATTATTTTGGTACAGGAAAGTCAACCGAACAGATTGCCACGCATTTTATGGAATGATACAATTCATCCATTAAGCGGGGGTGCATCAAGATGAAGAACTTTCCAATAATTGTATTTTTCCTGCTCGCCTTTTCTTTTCCAGCGTTTTCTTTCGGCATCGGAGCACGGGCGATGGCCATGGGTGGGGCATACACTGCTCTAGCTAACGACATAACGGCTGCATATTGGAATCCTGCCGGCCTGATAAACAGCAACATTAAATTATCTGATGCCATGATAGGTACAGGAATTGACGGGAATTATGGAATGGACATGGTACCGCTTTTTGCGGACCCAAGGAAAGCCGTAAAAGAATATTGGGGAAAACCCGCCGACTTTTATGGGATGACAAATGGCATAGCCGGTGCATCAATGAATAAGATCGGCATCAGCTATATGCCGTGGGCGAACGTCACTTTTGTAAAGGATCCCGCTATCCCACCGGCGAACCTGAGCTATGAAAATATAATAAAAAGGTCAATAGCGATAACGCTTGGTACATCTTTCGGGTCGCCATTGCCCTTCATAATCTCGCCGATCTCAGTTGGGGTGAACCTCCGAAGCGTCAATGGTGAGCTATATCGAGAGACCTTTACTGGAGCACCGCCGGTGAACATTACTAGAGCGACAAGTTCAGGCATAGGGCTTGATATCGGCGCGCAAGCGGACCTGGCTCCGAACACGAAAGCAGGACTTGTTTTCAGGAATATTCTGACCGGATGTTCCTGGACGGGTAAGACCGAACAATATAGCGGCGGATACTCTACCGGCGATGGGACTCCACAAGGGATCCCTACAGTAATTGATTTTGCAGAATCAGAAAATGTTCCTATGGACATTGTTTTTGGAATAGCCAGCGATATACCTGCAATCGCGCTTATTTCAGCAGATATTGAATATGCAGACCCGTACACGGACCTTCATTTTGGAGTAGAGAAAAAAGTTATCGCCGACCTTTTAGCGATAAGGATAGGTTATTATACGGAGAACGCAGGCAGCACATCAAAATTGACCGCCGGCCTGGGAACCGATCTTGGCTTGATAAAAGCCGATATAGCGGTCGGCCAGGACAATACGGTCAGCACTGATAGATTCGCTGTGATCACTGTTTCCGGGATCATCTAAAGCCTGCTGATTTTAACAATGCATGAACTTATCATTATAGGTGCCGGTCCGGCTGGTATAACGGCCGCTGTCTATGCCGCCAGGAAAAAGATGGATTTTCTGGTGGTCTCAAAGGACATCGGCGGGCAAGCCGCGTGGTCCGGGGACATACAAAATTACACGGGATACCAGTTCATATCAGGGCCTGAGCTTGCCATGAAATTCGAAGAGCACATAAGAAAATTCGATGTTCAGCTGAAAGAAGGAGAAAGCGTCAAGTCTATCGAAAAAACCGTCCAGGGATTTAAAGTAATCACCGATAAAGGATCATATGAGTCTTTGACGCTGATAATCGCCACAGGTAAAAGTCCAAAAATGCTGGGGATTCCCGGAGAGTCAGAGTACAAGAACAAAGGCGTAACATATTGTGCAACATGTGACGGCCCTCTGTTCGCCGGCAAGGATGTGGCGGTAATTGGCGGAGGGAACTCCGCCCTTGATGCGGCGATGCAAATGATGAAGATCGCCGGCAAAGTCTATCTCATCAATGTTAATCCTTTCCTTGGCGGGGATGCTGTAATGATCGAGAAAGTGGAGAAAAGCCCGAATGTTGACATCATGAACGATACGAAGACAAAAGCTTTTATCGGGGAAAAATTCCTCAATGGCATGATAATTGAAAAAGAAGGCAGGGAAAGAACGATCAAAGTAAGCGGGATATTTGTAGAGATAGGCCTTAACCCAAATTCCGAATTCGTTCAATTTGTTGAAAAAAACAAGTATGGTGAGATAATAGTCGATAGCGATTGCCAGACGTCAGTTCCCGGGATCTTTGCGGCAGGTGATGTCACAGACCAGCCCGACAAACAGATAATTATCGCGGCAGGGGACGGAGCGAAAGCTTTGCTGGGTTTGTCGAAATACATTGCGCATAAGTAGGAGTTTTATGAAGCTGAACTGCAATATTTGCGAGCATGAAATAGATATACCCGACACCAAGAAGGTCGGCGAAAGGATCATGTGCCCGAACTGCTTTGCGCAAACGGCCTTGTTCAAACACAAGGGCAAGCCCGTCCTGGCATGCGCATTATGCAAAGATCAGGAATTCGATCCCTTGAACTGCTCAGAATGCGAAAGACGACGGGATTTGAAGAAGATTTACGAAGAAGGCAACCTTTAAGGAGGTTTTGTGATGGTTAACCTGTCAACAGCCCTCAAGACCGCGATCGAAATGGAAAAGAAGGCTCATGACCTTTATATTGGCGCCTCAAAGAAAACGATGAACAAGCTGGGTAAAGAAACGCTGGAAGCCATCGCGGCAAAGGAACTGGATCACATTGCCGCAATAAATAAGTTCAGCGAAAAAATGTCGGGCGATAAGAACTACGAAGAAGCGGTTTTAGAGATCAAACCAAAGAGCAAGGAAGACTACATCCTGCCAATAGTCGAAAAGCTGACAAAAGAACTTGATGCAAAAATAAAGCCCGACTCCGACCTTGAAAAAGCCTATGCTGTTGCCATTGGCATGGAGAAGGAATCCTATGATCTTTATAAAAGGCTGGCCGGAGAGTCAAAAGACCCGGACGTAAAAAAGTTCTTTGAGTTCCTCATGGGAGAAGAGAACACCCATTATGAGCTTTTCAGGGAAACTCTCGAATATCTGAACCGCCCCTGGGACTGGTTCAAAGAGCAGGAAAGGTGGATCGTGGAGGGTTGACGGGGCGAAAGGAAGCATCAATGAGGATGATGGATGAAGGAACAAGGCGCACCATACTGTCCTTCCAGAAGAATGAGATAACCGAACACCTTATCTATAAGAGACTATCCGATATCGTAAAACACAAGCGGAACAGAGAAATAATCAAGAAGATATCCGAGGATGAGCTTAGACACTACAATATCTGGAAAAAGTATACCGGCAGGGACGTCAAACCAGGCAAGATAAAATACCTGTTCTACATCTTAATTTCAAGATTGTTCGGGATAACGTTCAGCCTGAAATTGATGGAGAGCGGCGAAGAAGGCGCGCAAGAAGCTTATGACAAGCTGATATTGTTCGTTCTTGAGGCTGGCAAGATCAAGGAAGAGGAAATTGAGCACGAAAGCCACCTTCTAAGGATGATCGACGAAGAAAAGCTCAAATACATCGGCTCAGTGGTACTGGGATTGAATGACGCGCTGGTCGAGCTGACCGGCACTTTGGCAGGGCTTACTTTCGCGCTTCAGAACGCAAAGCTGGTCGGTGTCGCCGGACTTATAACCGGTATCGCCGCGTCGCTTTCAATGGCGGCATCGGAGTATCTATCCACAAAAACAGAAGGAGGAGCCAAAAGTCCGCTTAAAGCATCTTTTTATACGCTTGTTGCTTATGTATCGGCGGTGGTGGTGCTAATCCTTCCGTTCCTGTTGCTGCAAAATTATATCATCTGCCTTCTCCTGACACTGATCGGTGCGGTTACCCTGATATTCTTCTTCACTTTTTACTTTTCCGTAGTAAGGGAGATCCGTTTTAGGGAAAGGTTCATTGAAATGGTGTCGATAAGCCTCGGAGTGGCAACATTAAGCTTTATTATTGGCTTGATAGTCAGACGCTTATTAGGTATTGATATCTAAGTTAAATCCAGATAGAATTTATCGGTTTATTTTATGGGAGGAAAGAAAAATGGCGGTCAAAAAACTATTGGAAATATATAAGTGCGAGGTGTGCGGCAATATCGTAGAGGTGGTGAATGTCGGTGGGGGAGAGCTTGTTTGCTGCGGACAGCCTATGAAGTTAATGGTGGAGAACACGGTTGACGCGGCTAAAGAAAAGCATGTCCCCGTTATAGAAAAGACCGCGAAGGGAGTGAAGGTGAAGGTAGGTTCAGTCCCTCATCCAATGGAAGAAAAGCATTATATCCAATGGATAGAGGTCATAAAGAACGGCAGGGCTTTAAGAGCGTTCCTTAAGCCGGGCGAAAAGCCGGAGGCAGAGTTCGCGATAGATCCCTCAGGGATCTTTGCAAGGGAATACTGCAATCTCCACGGCCTTTGGTCGGCAAAATAAGGGATTATTCGGCATGGATAAAAAATTCTATCGCTGCACAGTCTGCAATGACATACACTTTGGTGTTAACGCTCCGGAATTATGCCCGACATGCAAGGTTAGGAACGCTTACGTTGAAATAGATGCTTCAGAAGCAAAGAAGGTACAAGGATTTGAATAAGCAGGAAATATTGAAAGCGTTCGGGAAGTTCTGTGACGGCAACGAATTCGAAATAAATCCAGACGCAGCTCACGTAGAGGCTTGCATCGATGGTTTGCTTGAGAACGAAAAAAGACATGGCTTGAAATATTGTCCTTGCAGGATATTGTCAGGTGAATTTGAAAAGGATGTTTTGTTGATCTGCCCGTGCAACTTCAGGGCTCAAGAAAAGTACCGCACAAAAGGAGAATGCTGGTGCGGTCTGTTCTCTAAAAGAGGCAGAAAAATGAATAAGGGGGGATAAAAATGGGAAAATTGAAAGGGACCAGGACGGAAAAGAACCTTCTTGCATCGTTCGCCGGTGAGTCGCAGGCAAGGAACAGGTACACTTTTTTCGCAAGCGCGGCAATAAAGGAAGGGTTTGAGCAGATATCAGCGATCTTTTTGGAAACCGCAGATAACGAAAGAGAGCATGCAAAGAGGTTCTTCAAGTTCCTAGAAGGCGGAGATGCCGAGATAACAGCCGCTTACCCGGCGGGAGTAATTGGGGACACTGCAGCGAACCTTTTGGCGGCGGCGGACGGCGAGCACCACGAATGGTCGAAGCTCTACGCTGATTTTGAGAAGATAGCCCGCGAAGAAGGATTTAAGGATATCGCGGATAACTTTAAGGAGATAGCCGAAGTGGAAGAGCAGCATGAGATGCGATATCGAAAACTGCTGGGCAACATAAAAGCCGGCACGGTGTTCAAGAAGGACAAGGTCGTTAAGTGGCACTGCAGGAACTGCGGCTACGTTCATGAAGGCAAGGAAGCGCCAAAGGAATGCCCGGCCTGCAAGCATCCACAGGCTTATTACGAGGTTCTTGCAGAGAACTATTAGAGAATGCCTTACAACAGGAAAGCCATCAGGCAGATAAAGGAAGTATACTCTCCGGTCCGCAAAAAAATATCATCACGGTTAAATGACTTCAAGCAGCTTTGGGAAAAAGGGACAGAAGAGAATATCTTCAGCGAGCTGGTTTTCTGCCTCCTTACCCCTCAATCCAAAGCAAAAACCTGCTGGGAATCTGTCGGGGACATCAACCGCGGCAGGCACCTGTACAAGGCGGGCGTAAAAGCACTTTCAGCAAGATTATGCAATGTAAGGTTCAGGAACAATAAAGCAAGGTATATTATTGAGGCCAGAAAGAAATTCTCGCGCGGCAGCAGGATCAACATGCGGCCGTTAATTGACAGGTTTTGCGATGTGCAAGACCTTAGGGAATGGCTGGTCCGCAATGTTAAAGGAATTGGCTATAAGGAAGCAAGCCATTTCATAAGGAATATCGGGAAAGGTCAGAATGTAGCCATCCTGGACAGGCATGTCCTCAAGAACCTCAAGATCGCAGGGGTGATAAAGGGGATTCCGAGGTCCATATCAAGAAAGACATATTTCGATATAGAGAATAGGATGAAAGCGTTCGCAAAAAGGATTAAAATACCGCTCAGTCATCTGGACCTGGCCTTGTGGTATAAGGAAACAGGAGATGTGTTCAAGTAAGCGGAGGAGGTGACGGTAATGATGGTGATAGACCCGGTTTGCGGCATGGAAGTCGATACCGAAAAATCAAAGTTCAAACTTGAAAAGGAAGGTAAAACCTACTATTTTTGCAGCAAAAACTGTTACAGCCAGTTCCTTGAAAAAGAAGGAATGCCCAAAGAGCATAAGCACGAAGGCACATCTCAAAAAAATACTGAAAAAATATTCATTTCAATCTCGGGCATGCACTGCGCATCTTGCGTCCTTTCCATAGAGAACGCGTTAAGGAACCTTAAAGGCGTAATTGACGCGAAGGTGAATTATGCATCCGAAAAGGCAACGGTGGAATACGATCCAAGCATTGCGGATGTGCAGGCCATTGAAAAGGTTATCGAAGCCACGGGGTATCACGTCATCCGTCCGAAAAAGGAAGATGATAATACGCTCAAGCTCAAGATCATAGGAATGGATAATCTTCATTGTGTTGGAGTAATAAACGGTGCTTTGAACAGCTTGCCGGGTATAATATCAAAGGAGCTGCGCGTTAATGAAAAAGCTGTCATCAGATATGATCCTTCAAAGGTAACACCTAAAAGAATAAAAGATGTAATAAATGAGCAAGGTTACACCCCGATCGAAGAGGAAGAGATCACCGAGGATATCGAAAGACAGGCAAGGGAAAAAGAAATCCTCAACTTAAGGAACAGATTCACGGGCTCTCTTTTATTAAGCGTGCCCCTTCTTTATTATATGTTCCATATGCTTCTCGGATGGCCGATTCCGGACCTGATGATGAGTAATGCGGCAACGATAGAATTGCTTCTAGCGATTCCAATAATGTTTTTTGGGAATATTTTCTTTACTCGCGGCATAATATCCCTTGTCAAGACAAGGACCGCGAACATGGATACGCTTGTCTCACTGGGGGTCGGCGCGGCATTTCTTTACAGTTTATATGTGACAATATCAATATGGTCAGGGAATACGTTGCTAGGAATACAAGATCTTTACTATGAGGTGGCTGGGTTCCTAATATCTTTCATCTTGCTTGGCAAATATCTTGAAGCGATCGCAAAGGGGAGGACCTCGGAAGCGATTAAAAAACTTATCGGCCTTAGACCAAAAACAGCGACGGTGGTTCGTGAAGGCAATGAAATTGAGGTTGCAGTTGATGAGGTCGAGGTCGGGGACATCATTATCGTAAAACCCGGAGGAAAGATCCCCGTTGACGGAAGTGTCATTGAGGGGCAGTCAAGCGTCGATGAATCAATGGCTACGGGAGAAAGCATCCCCGTTGTTAAGAAAGTTGGAGATAAGGTCATCGGTGCGACAATAAACAAGACAGGTTCGTTCAAGTTCAGAGCAGAAAAGATCGGAAATGACACTTTTTTGGCTCAGGTCATAAGACTTGTTGAGGAAGCACAGGGAAGCAAGGCTCCAGTAGAGGAGTTGGCCGATAAAATATCAGCAATATTTGTACCGGCCGTTGTTTTGATAGGAGTTGCTTCGTTCGTCATATGGCTCCTGGCGGGATCAAGTTTCATTTTTGCTCTGACGACTTTTATTTCCGTGTTAATAATAGCGTGTCCATGCGCGCTTGGACTGGCTACACCAACGGCCGTTATGGTCGGGACGGGTTTGGGTGCGGAATACGGTATTCTTATAAAGAATGCGGAAGCTCTTCAGATCGCGTCACTGATCAAAGCCGTTATTTTCGATAAGACGGGGACGCTTACGAAGGGAGAGCCTGAAGTAACTGATCTGGTGGCCGGTAACACTGCCTTATCGGTATCGTCGAAAGACAAACCCGCAGGCATGCGGTTGCCGGTGAAAGATAGAGATTTGTTGCTTTACGCAGCCGTTGCGGAGAAGCGTTCCGAACACCCGCTTGGCGAGGCTATCTTAAGGAAAGCAAAGAATAACGGGATTGATATTCCTGATCCCGAAAGCTTTGTTTCGACGCCCGGGAAGGGAGTTGAAGCAAAGTTCAAGGGCGATACAATATTGCTTGGCAACAGAAAACTTATGCAGGAAAAAAATATCTCGTTATCGGAGATAGCAAAAAGGGCCGACGAACTTGAATCACAGGGCAAGACCGTAATGTTTGTGGCGAAGAACAATTCGGTTATTGGTATGGTTTGCGTCGCTGATACCCTAAAGCAATATTCCAGACAGGCGGTTGAAGCATTACATAGAATGGGGAAAAGTGTAACAATGATAACAGGAGACAACAAGAGAACGGGTGAGGCAATCGCAAAGCAAGTCGGCATAGACAGAGTGCTGGCAGAGGTCCTTCCTCAAGAAAAAGCCGATAAGATAAAAATGATGCAAGGGGAGGGAATGAAAGTTGCAATGGTGGGGGACGGTATTAATGACGCGCCGGCCCTTGCACAGGCTGATTTAGGCATAGCAATAGGATCGGGAACTGACGTTGCGATCGAGACCGGAGAAATTGTCCTTGTAAGGGATGATCTTCGCGATGTGGTCACGGCGATAGAATTGAGCGCTTACTCAATGAGGAAGATCAAGCAAAACCTTTTCTGGGCATTCATATATAATTTTCTAGGTATTCCGATAGCTGCGGGTGTTCTATATCCATTTACGGGGTTTTTACTGAATCCAATAATAGCCGGTGCTGCAATGGCCTTCAGTTCAGTTTCTGTCGTGACAAATTCTCTTTTAATGAAGAGATTTAAGCCTGGAATGAAACAGTAAGGAGGTGATATTCATGATGATGGGAGGAATGGTCGGAGGAATGTGGATCGGCACACTTTTATTTGCGTTGTTGCTTGGCGGATTCTCTTATATAGTTTGGGTCCTTTCAAGCAAGGAATCTGATAATACAAAACTTATCGGACAGATAATATCAATAGCCATTGCCGTCATTGCGGTCCTGATACTTATATACGGGATATACTGTGGCATAGCTTGCAGAGGCACGGACCATGGTTGCTCTATGATGGGGTCTAGCATGAGGGGCACAATGATGGGACAATCTAAATCTGAAATGAAGGAAAAAATGATGATGATGATGAAGGATCCTGAAATGAAGAAAATGATGGAAAAAATGATGAAGAGTAAATAATGAACATTGTTTGCTAAAATGTTGATGGGGGGCTATTTAATTAGCCCTCTATTTTTTTCTCCTTTTTGATTTCCATCCACTTGAAGAATATATCAATACTGCTCCAATTATAACTACCGGAAAAATGTATGTCCAAACTGTTCCTACCATCAGCGTAATGGGATAGCCTGTTTCCCAGGTTTCCTTGCTTGATGCCGCATGGACAAGCAACTTCCAACCGGTTGTTGAAAATACATATGAAATGATCATGCCCGCGAGCCAAAGCACCACAATCTGGAGCTTATTCATATTTTCTTCACTTCTCCTTATTTGCCGGACAACGCATTTTCAATAGCCTTAAGAAGCGCCTTGCTGGTTGTGGTTGCGCCGGTAACAGCATCAACCTTTAATGATTGCGCCCTCATTACCCTCGGGACTACATCTTCGGCTCTTTTTGCATATTCTGTTTCCCTGTTACCTGTTATTTCTATCCCGATCATCCTGTGGCCTTTTACCGTCACATTGACCTCATAATCAAAACCGCCGTATCTGTACTTTCCGGGATAAGTCCCGTCTTTGATCTTTGACAGATCGATCCCGCCTATCGGCATTGTCCTTACTTTTTGTATTTCTTTAGAGGTTATTATCGTTAGGCCGATCACGAACAATAAAGCGAGGATAACGACCATCAAGACGATCTTAAGCCATTTTTTCATTTATTGGCCTCCGTTTTCACACAGATATTATATGTTAGCGCGGAAAATTAACAAGGAGCTTTTTCCCAAAGCCATCCCACGTTAGGGATCGATGTTAACGGATTACTTGAAGCTGAGGAATTTAGCCACGATAGGGTAGTATCTGACGAACACCGGACCAAAGACCAGCGAAACGATCGACATCAACTTGATCAAGATGTTCATTGCCGGTCCCGAAGTATCTTTAAAAGGATCTCCAACTGTATCGCCTACAACTGCTGCTGCATGGACAGGTGTTCCTTTTCCGCCGAGATGACCGTCCTCTATGTACTTTTTGGCGTTGTCCCAAGCGGCACCGGAATTAGCCATCATTATCGCAAGCATGACACCTGAAGATGTTGCGCCCGCGAGCATTCCCCCAAGAGCTTCCGGCCCCAGTATTATTCCCATTGCGATCGGGGCAAGAACGGCAAGTATCCCGGGGAGCACCATTTCCCGTAATGCTGCAGTCGTGCTTATATCGACACAGCGGGCAACATTAGGCTTTGCCTTGCCCTGCATAAGTCCCTTTATCTGCTTGAACTGTCTCCTTACTTCTTCCACCATCTTAAAAGCAGCGCGTCCCACGGCCTGCATCGTAAGTGCTGCAAAGGTGAACGGCAGCAAGCCTCCGATGAAAAGACCTATGACAGTTGAGGCTTTTGTTATATCGATACCGTTCAATCCTACGGTCTGAGTATAAGCGGTGAACAAAGCAAGAGCAGTAAGAGCTGCTGAACCAATGGCGAATCCTTTTCCTATAGCTGCGGTAGTATTACCCAGTGCGTCGAACCTGTCGGTTATTTTTCTTACTTCTTTTGGCGCGCCGGACATCGTGACTATGCCCCCTGCATTGTCAGCGATAGGCCCGTAGGCATCAACGGACATTATGATACCTATCGTTCCAAGCATTCCGACAGCCGAGATCGCTATCCCGTAAAGACCTGCGAACATATTAGCAACGAATACCGCGGCGCATATCGATAGCACCGGAAGGATAAGGCTTTTCATGCCGAGGGCTAGCCCTTGGATAATGAGAGTTGCGCTCCCGGTCTTGGCCGATTGCGCAAGTTTCTCCACGACCTTTCCGGAAGTGAAATACTCAGACAATATGCCGATCGCCATTCCAACAATAATACCCGATAGTATCGCAGCGAACACGCCTGTGTTAGGCAGGAATAGATCGACAAGGTAGTAAGAAGCCCCGATAAACAGGACGCCTGCGGTATATGTCGCGTACCTTAAGGCTATTTGGGGATTAATGTAGTTGAATATGTTCACGAAAAAGGAACCAATGATCGATGCAAGTGTCCCGGCCGCTATCAAAACAAGAGGAAGGAGCATCCATTTAAGCGGTGATACAGCCATGAGCGCGCCTATCGCCACCGTTGCGACAACAGACCCGACATAGGATTCAAAAAGATCAGCTCCCATTCCCGCAACATCGCCTACGTTATCGCCCACATTATCAGCTATAACAGCAGGATTCCTTGGATCATCTTCAGGAATCCCTGCTTCAACCTTGCCGACAAGGTCGGCTCCAACGTCCGCTGATTTTGTGTATATGCCGCCGCCGACCCTTGCGAACAATGCTATTGAGCTTGCTCCCATGGCGAAACCGCTGAGTACCGAGCTCTTGGTAATAGGATCTGTGAAAAAGTAGTAAAGTATAGAGATACCAAGAACGCCCAAGCTTGCCACGGCCATTCCCATGACGGCCCCGCCGGAGAAGGCGATGATCAGCGCCTTGCCCTTATTTTTCCTTACGGCTGCCTGCGCCATTTTAACATTAGCCCTTGTTGCGGCGTTCATCCCGATAAGACCGGCAAGTATTGAACAAGTGCCTCCAAGTATGTAAGCGATCGCCGAATAAAGGCTTATGAAATAGGTAAGGACCACGAACATGAATATCATAAAAACGGAAATAGCCATGTATTCGCGCCTCAAAAATGCCATTGCACCCTCTCTTATAAGGGCCGAGATCTCCTCCATTTTCTTGTTACCCTTTTCAGCCCTTACGACAACAAGAAGAAGGTAGAACGAGAACAAGAGACCGATCACCCCGATGATAAAAGACACCAGATTCGCAAGCAGGTCCATTTTTTATCCTCCTTATTAATTATCAAAAAAAACTAAGGCGAAATTATATTATTTTACCATATCGAAGTCAATGCCAAACTTAAACTTAAGCGACCTTGAATATTGCTCTAATTAAAATGTAAAAAATAGTTGAAAAAAATGCACTAACTGGGATTGTTAATATCCAAGCCCAAAGTATTTCTCCTGCGACTCCCCAATGTACTGAAGAGGCCTTATGTGTTGCGCCAACACCCATTATACTTCCCGTAATTGTGTGAGTTGTACTTACCGGAATTCCAGCGAAGGATGCTCCAAATATAGTCAATGCGCCGGCTGCTTCAGCGCAAAATCCGGTAACGGGTTTTAGTTTTGTTATCTTCGAGCCCATTGTATTAACAACAGCCCATCCGCCTGACAATGTTCCAAGCGCAATCGCTGTATGACATGCCAGTATCAACCAAAGAGGCACATAAAACGTGGGGCCAAGGTATCCTGATGTATAAAGCAGTATCGCAATGATACCCATTGTTTTTTGTGCATCATTTGAGCCATGGCTCAAGCTATAAGCCGCGGCTGATACAAGTTGAAGTCTTCTGAACCATCCATCAACCCTTAAAGGAGATGCGTTTTTAAACAAGATGAACACGATATTCATGAAAAATATGCCGATTATAAAACCTAATATTGGAGCAACGAAAATAAAAATCGCTACTTTTATAATCCCCGGCATTATCAGCGCGCCTATGCCATTTTTTATGATTGCTGCACCAATGAATCCGCCTATGAGAGCGTGGGAAACGCTTATCGGTAATCCAAAGTGTGTACATAAATACGACCAGATTATTGCACCGAGGAGCCCCGACAAAATGACAATTTGAGTGACATTTGATGGATCAATTATCCCCTTGCCAATTGTTGTAGCAACATGGACACCAAAGAAAAAAGCCGCAAGGAAATTAAAAAGCGCCGCCCAGGCAACCGCAAGCTTTGGATTAAGGACCCTTGTGGACACGACTGTTGCAATCGAGTTTGCCGCATCATTCATTCCGTTCACGAAGTCAAAAATGAGGGCGACGAAACTGATGAAGATTACAAGGGCAAGATTAGGCATTTTTTACGACAATACCTTCTATGGTATCGGCCACATCCTCGCATTTATCAATGGCAGTTTCCAAGTGGTCGTAAATATCCTGCCATTTTATTATTTCAACAGCATCTTTCCCATCGGAGAAGAGCTCGGCTATGACAGACTTGTGTAATGTGTCGCCTTCGTTCTCAAGCCTGTTTATTTCAACGCAGTAATCCAATATCCTTCGTGTGCGCTTCAGGTCCTTTAGACTTGATATCGCTTTTCCAAGCTGCTCGATCGCTATTATAAGGATATCCGCCAGCTTTAATGTTTCGGGTGTTGGCGCTTTTATCTTATAAAGCAATAACCTGTCAGCAGTTGCCATAATATAGTCCAGAACATCATCAAGCCTGCTCGTGATCCTGTGTATATCTTCCCTGTCGATAGGGGTTATGAATGTTCGATTGAGCTTATCGAATATCTCGTGCGTTATTATGTCGCCCTCATGCTCAATCTCTTTAATACTTTTTACTTTTTCGTCAATATTCTTGAATTCCTGAAGAAGGTTCTTGAAAGCCAGCGCGCCATTGAGGACATTGCTGACCGCACGCTCGAACATGTCGAAGAATTTTTCTTCTCTTGGAAAGAACTGGAACATTTTCACCTTTCTAATTCATCAAAAACCAAAATATTATACACATTATTCATTATCATTGTAAAGCGAATTGATAAAATACGCAGAATGGGAATTTTGGAACGCAGTGATATTTTATGATAAACTGATTGATAAAGGGGATGCGCTAGAATGAACAAGAGAATAACGCTTACCTGGGAGATCGCCGGGATCTTTATTATTTCCATAGCAGGTTCGTTGATGCATTTTGTTTATGAATTGAGCGGCAGGTTCACGCCTTTAGAGCTCATTGCCGCTGTCAATGAAAGCACATGGGAGCACCTGAAGCTCGCCGTATGGCCCTTCCTCATCTTTGCATTGGTCGAACATATATTCCTGAAGAAAAAGGTCAAAAATTTTCTTATAGCAAAGACGGCCGGCGTCTATCTTATACCAATTTCAATAGTCGTATTTTTCTATTCCTATTTGACGATCTTAGGACATGATAGTCTTTTTCTTGATATTTCGATATTTATCATATCCATAGTCATAGGCCAGCTTATAAGTTATAAAATTCTTATTTCCAAGAAATTAACCGGGATATGGAATAAGATAGCGATACTCGCGATGATAGTATGTATTGTTAAGCTTTTTTTGTTCACATTTTTCCCGCCGCATATGTTCCTTTTCAAGGACCCGGTTTCCGGTGGGTACGGGATAATAAGCCGTTGATCAAACATGGTTCTATTGTCGTTGGCTGGCCGATGATTATTTGTTATAATCGCTTTTGTTAAATGTATAGGCTGCTTATGGAGAGGTAGCAAAGTGGTCAAATGCAGCTGACTGTAAATCAGCCGGCTTATGCCTTCGAAGGTTCGAATCCTTCCCTCTCCAATTTCGCAAAGCGAAATTGGGTTTTGTGATAACAAAACGCATACGAGCGAAGCGAGGAGGCATGAGGGTAGTCCCTGTGGGGCTTCCCTCTCCAGTTCTTAGAACGTTATCTGCTTCTCTGCCTCAAGATCTCATACATTACGACCGCGGCCGCAACAGAGGCGTTCAAAGAGGATATCTTGCCTTTCATCGGTATCGATACAAGCTCATCGCAGTTTTCCTTGACAAGCCTTGAGATCCCGCCGCCCTCACCGCCGATGACTATGGCAACAGGCAGTTTATAGTCAAAATCCGTGAACGACTTCTCCGCACTGTTTTCAATGCCAACAACCCAGACCTTTGCTTTCTTGAGCTTGAGTATAACATCCGATATGTTAGCTACCCTTGCTACGGGAAGATGTTCAATAGCCCCTGCGGATGTCTTTGATACCGTCGCGGAAAGGCCCGCCGACCTTCTTTTTGGTATCACAATACCATGAGCCCCGGCCGCTTCAGCCGTTCGGATCACGGCGCCGAGGTTGTGAGGGTCCTCAATGCCGTCAAGAAGTATAATGAACGGTTCCTCGCCCTTTTTCTTTGCCGACTCAAGAAGGTCCTCAACCTCGACATATTGCTTTTCTAGGGCAACAGCAATAATGCCCTGATGCGATCCGGTTTCGCTCATCCGGTCAAGCTTTGCTTTTTCCGTGTGAATGACCGGTATCCCTTTTTGCTTTGACAGATACATTATTTCAGCAACCGTGGAGTGCCTGGCGATATTAGTGGAGATCAGTATCTTGTCGATGGGGCGGCCGGCTTTAAGCGCTTCAAGTACGGAGTTCTTGCCTTCTATCTGTCCGCTCATGTCAGTCCTTCGAGAACCTGTATTTAATTAGGAGAAGTATCGCCTCTATCCCGTCCTTCAGACCGATCTTCTTTCCCTCTGACCACTTCCTTGCCTCGAAAGAGATCGGGACCTCAAAGATATCTATCCCTTTTTTAATTACCTTGCAAGTGATCTCAGGATCAACACCGAACCGGTCGGTTTCCAGCCTGATCGATCTTATAACGCCGGCACGGAAAGCCTTATAGCATGTTTCCATGTCGGTCAGAGCTTTTCCGAACAGGATATTCGTCAGCAGCGTCAGGAACTTATTGGCAAGCTTTGATTGCCACGAAATAATAAGATCAGGCCTGTTCGCCATGAACCTGCTGCCGTACACGACGTCGGCCTTCCCGTTAATTATGGGATCAATGACCCTGGGGATCTCATTTGGATCATATTCAAGGTCGGCGTCCTGGATTATTATTATATCCCCGGCAGCATGGCTAATGCCGGTGCGCAAAGCCGCACCCTTACCGCGGTTCTTGTCATGGTATAGAATATCAACGTTCTCTTTTGTTATTTTCTTAAGTATATCCCTGGTCCCGTCAGTTGATAAATCATCAACAACTATGATCTCTTTATCGATAGGGAGTTCATTTACTTTGTTCAGAATCTTTTCTATCGTGTTACATTCGTTATAAACAGGCATTATTATGGAGGTTTTCATTTTTTCTAGACGGACGCCCTTAAGGCTTCTTCAAAAATGTTCAGAGCCGTATCTATCTGTTCCTTCTTGATGATCAAAGGGGGGATGAAGCGGATCACCTGATCGAAAAGCCCGCAAGAGATCAATACAAGGCCGTTCTTCAGGCAATTCTCCATTATCTCTTTGACGATATCCGGATTGGGTTCTTTTGACCTTTTGTTCTTCACGAACTCAACGCCGATCATGAGCCCCATGCCTCGAACGTCACCTATGACATCATATTTTTCCATAAGCTTTATAAGCTTTTCCTTGATATATCTTCCTTCTTTTTCTGCCGCGGGAATAAGGTTCTCTTTTTCGATCACGTCCCACGTTGCAAGCGCGGCAGCACAGGAAACGGGATTTCCGGAAAGAGTGCCTCCGTGAGCACCCGGTGCCCAGGCTTTCATTAGATCATTCCGCCCGATGACGGCGCCCAGCGGGAATCCCGAAGCAAGGGACTTCGCAATGGTTATTATATCAGGCAGTATCTCGGAATATTCAAAGGCAAACAGCTTTCCTGTTCTTCCAAGGCCGGATTGAACCTCATCTACAATAAGAAGTATGTCATTCTTGTCGCATATGCTGCGCAGTCCCTGCATGAACTCCTTTGGGGCGTCCACATATCCGCCTTCGCCAAGCACCGGCTCGATTATTGCCGCGGCGATCCTGTCCTTGCCGGCCTTTTCTATCTCCGCCTCGGCGGTTTTCAAGCACTTTATGTTGCAGCTGTCCCTTTTTTCTTCGCAACGATAGCAGTAAGGGTAGGAGGCGAAGTAAATATTTGGCAGCAACGGCTCATAAGGCTTCCGGTATTTTTCCTTTGACGTGGTCAAGGATAGCGAGCCTAACGTTCTGCCGTGGAAGCCGCCTTTAAATGCAAGAATACCCTGCTTTTTTGAGACGAATTTTGCCAGTTTTATAGCTGCCTCAACAGCCTCCGTCCCGCTTTGGCAAAAGAAGCTCATATTAAGGTTCCCAGGGCATATCTCTTTAAGCTTTTCTGCCAGAGCGATGTTGGCCTCATAGTAGGCGACCCCGGCGCAAGCATGTATCAGGCTCTCTGCCTGCTTCATGGCAGCAGAGACCACCTTGGGATGGCAGTGCCCTATGTTCGTAACCGATATTCCGCAGGCAAAATCAAGGTATTTTCTGCCTTCCACCGAAATAAGGTAAGCCCCCTTGCCTTTTGCAACTTCAAGGTTCGAGTAATGGGCCAGGACCGGCGAAAGGACCTTTTCCGCTCTTGATATAAGACTTTCTTTTTTGTTCATTTTATCCACCTAAATTTCAACGATCATTTCCAGCTCGATCGGAGAGCCAAGCGGAAGCTCGCAGACACCGATGGCAGATCTGGCATGTTTGCCCTTAGATCCAAAGATCTCAACGATCAGGTCTGAAGCACCGTTCAATATTTTTGGCTGGTCAGCGAAATCCTTATCGCTTCTGATAAATCCGTTCAATTTGATAACCTTTTTGATGCTGTCAAGGTCGCCGACCGCATCTTTGATCGCAGACAGCGCATTAAGGACGCATATCTTTGCGATCGACTGCCCCTTCTCTATCGATAAATCAGAAGGGAAACTCCCAATAAAATTAAGCTTTCCGTTCTCGATCGGCAATATACCGGAAGTATATATCGTCCCATTCGAAAACGAAACAGGGATATAACTGCCGACCGGCTTTGGAGCCGGCGGGAGCACGAATCCCAACTCCTTGATCTTATCCTCTATTTTCATGAACCCGCATTATACAATAAATCGTATTATTTTAGAAGTTTAAAGAACCTTCAAAAGAAAGCAGGTTAGCCCTGAATGAATTGGCGGAATATTTGTTGTCCGTGAAGTCGGCGTATTTCCAACCCACCTTGAACACGATGCTTGAAAGTACAGTTTCTCCGGTTTGCGGGAAGATGAGATTAAGGGTCAAGGCATGAATGTCTTTTATGAAATCCTGTTCGACCAACGATCCTGAAAGTATCTCACCCTTGTTCTGCTCCCTTAACAGATCGTAATTCAGTGTGCCGTATGTAAATACCCTATAGACCGCGTGAAAGTCGGTATTGGTCTTTTGATAGATATTGCCGGTTATCGTAAGTTTGCGGCTGAAGTTCGCTGATATCTCAAGATCACTGGTGAACTTGTATGCCGTACCAAGGCTGAAGGTCTGGTTCTTCGATCTTGTATCAACAGGGGTGACAATGGAATCGTTAGTATTGATGTAATCTTCCTGGATATAGCCTCCAGAAACGCTCATCTGGCTCAATGGAGTGATCGTCAAACCGTAATTTTGGGAAAATGATCTGGTGTCTGTCATCACGGAAGCTTCGGACCCGAGAGGCGCATTCCTTGAACTTAAGGAAAGGGTATAGTCGGTCGTGAATTTGTATAGTGATTCGGACATAGGGATGTGGTTAAGGGTATATGTATTTGACCATCCGGAGGTCTTTGTGCCTGTTTCCTGCACAGAATCGTCTATCGACCTGGCCCAGCTAAGTGATGTGTTCATGTAGGGTATGAACCGGATATTGGTTGTCGTTCTTTCCAATTTCGGATTGCCAAGAGCGGTAAAGACAGTCAGAGTTTCCTGCCTGTCATGGTTGATGCTCGTTGTTATCGGATCCACCGGAACGAAATCCATATGGTATGTCTCGTTCAAGGTAGATTTTACCGATTTGTTCACGAAATCGAATTCGTTATGACCCTGCCTGTTCCAGTAAGTTGACAACCTTTTTATGGGGGCGAACGTCATGTCAATATTCAGGTTAGAATTAATGTCGCCCGCTTCTTTGTCCTCTAAAGGATCCGATCCGATCTCGCGCGATGAGGTAGTGGTCTTGCTGACCTGGTAACCTAATCCTAATCTTGTTCGCGTGAAATCCAATGTGCCGCTTATGTTCCCGAAATCAACGATTGAATCTCGGGATGATACGTCATTCTGAGTTAAGCTCCTCGATAGACCTAACCTTGGCGAGAAGACGAACATGCCGTATTGCATGGCCCTGGGAGATATGCCCATCGAGTATGCGAAAAGCTGGGAATCGTTTTCATGCGGATTGCCCGGGGCAACATCGTCGATGATGCTGTAGTACCTGTATCCGAAGTCGATTTGCGCAAGCCCGTAAGGATTGAATCCGCCCGCGATGTTAGTATCATCGGAATTAAGGAACAGCTCGTTCAAAGGATTCCCTATAGGGTTCTTGTACTTCTTATAATCTTCATTTATCCAAAAGTTCTGCAGAGGGGTCTGTTTTGAATAGAAGTGCGCGAATTCGCCTCCGATAGGTATTGATGTGCCGCCCAGGGGGTCAAAGGTCGGATCGACCTTCTTATACTCTGCGCTTAACTCGACATCCTTCAATGGTTTTGTGGACCCGCTTATAGTATAAGCTGCCCCTTCCTTCAACTTTTTACCTCCAAGGCCGCCCACATACTGATAATCATAATCTATCGATATAACATCAAGGGTTGACGGCTTTATCGCATAGAAAGTTATCCTTCCAGGCAGTTCATAAGTGAAATAATAATGGATATCCTTGTTCAACTTCTGGCTGTTCACAAAGACGCTTTCGCTGCCCTCTATGATCTTATCGGGGCTGTGAAGTATGAAAGTTTCCTGCGTTCCGGTACCGTTGAACGTCTCATTTGTGCTTGCCGTTACGTATATCTGGTCGGTCTCCGATTTTGCTACCGTGAAAGATATCGTCGAATCACCCCACTTTAACGATGTATCGGTCCCGTAAACCTTATGTGAAATGTCAATTTGCGAGATCATGCCGGTCGGGACGAACTTGAACATTATCATGAAGTTGATGTCGTTCAGGTAGAACGTTTCTCCGTCAACCACTATCGGATCATTGTTAAAAGTAATATTAGGCGGATTTGTATAATTGAAGGAGTAATGGCCGTCATACACCTCGATGCTGCTGTTCTTTGCTAGTGTTTTGATGGTGGGATTCGGAACATTCTTCCTCCAGATCTGCACAAGTTCGGAACCGGGCACGATATCCCTTAAAGCCCCGAGATAATATGTCCTGGTCGCGCTGTTGCCAATGCCCGTAAAACGCTCCTGGGACCATTTTTTATAAGTATATGTGACAAGCACAGTATCGGCAGCCTCAAGAGTGGTCAAGTATTTTATTGTGCCGGTGTATAAGCCATCCGACCTGTCAGCGCTATCATTCAAAAATGCCAGCTTTGTTTGAGGTACCACAACACCTGTTGATGCGTCGACCGTGGGGATCACATAATCGACCTCATAGGTCATTATCGTGCCGTTCCTTTTCAGGTAAACCTCGCTGGTCGATGTCATTGGCCTGAAATTGAGATAGATAGTGTAGTTATTATTGATGATATCGCTTCCTTTAAATGACTGCTGCACTGTTATCGACGGAGCAACTGCACCGCTTTTCCCTGATTCCTGCAGGTAAGTGGCGCCTAAAGACCAGGCAGCCGGGACTTCGGGAGCGACCGGGGCAGGCGGAGTGACCATGACCACATGCCTGTATTTTATCTGGATATTGGATGTCGGTGATATGCTTGTTGCAAAAAGTATGGATCCCAATCCATAATCGATCACATAATCAAGGTCCCTGACGTATGGGATATTGTTCACCATCACGATCTCCGATCCTTGAATGACATCCTTGTGGCTCAGGTGATACGGGCCAAATCCCGCCCCCGGCAGGATCTCAGCTTCTATGGCGATCTCGATGTATCTGTAATCGATCCTTAAGGGCTCGGTCGGTGTCGGGAGGGTGGGGGAGAAAAGTGTTATTGTTCCGTTCTGGTAATCTATGATGTAATCTTCATACTTCTTTAGTTCGGTCCCTCCGTAATATAGCACCTCACTGTAAGGAAGCACCGGTGTGTTCTTCAACTTGTACGTTCCCGTGCTCTCCCACTCGAATTCCTCGACGATCTCCTCCTCGGGCGTTACAGTTATCGTTCTTACCTCGGGAGTGGCCAGAAGCCCGCTTATCAGGCTTTTTTTCCATGCAAGTGCAAGCGCCTCTGCAGATGTTTTTTGAATATCAGCCTGTTCCTTGTCTGCCAATATCACGATCTCACCTTCTACCAGGATGCCGAAGTTGCCATCCATAAGGCTGATGATTATTTCAAGTGTGCTCGTCTCATTCTCGATAAGCTCTTTTATTTTTGATACGGTTGTATTGATCCTTGGAGCCATAGCTTCAAGCGATGAATCGTAAAGTCTTGCTATTTGTGTTTTTCCGATAAATATATCCGTAAAAGGCGTCGCCTCTTCGGTTATCCTGCTTGTCAAGACCTCAGGCTTCATCATGATCTCTTCCGTTTCTACTATCTCACTTTGTCCGATCGTTAACATCGTGGGAAAGAATTCTGTTGCTCCTTTAACGAGTTTTTCAGGCCTCTCAGATTCCCCTCCCCAAAGCGCCTGGTTCAACTGCGTTGCATAGAACCTTAAGCCAATAAAATCCCTTTTTGAGATGGTCGGGAAGAAAAGGTCAATTATGTTCGTGTATTCATATATATACTTGAACTCGTCTTCCGGGGAAAGTATCCTTGAGAAGGTGACCTTGCCTTCAAAGTAATCGATCGTGTAGTCGACACCTCTCCTGAGCCTTGAATTGTTAAGCTCGATAGTTTCGGAACCCTCGATGATGGAAGTATGGCCAAGATTATAGGGGCCTCTTGTATTGTTGCCTCGTTGTGTCGCCAGGAACTGGGTGTAGCTCTTTAATTTTGATGAGGGAACAAGGGTCAGGTCATACCACTGGTCCTTTGAAGTGAGCATGACGCCGTCAAGGAATTTTGTCGTTGATGCATATTCGTTGCCGCCAAACGTGGCGTTGAACACACCAAAGAGAAGCTCAGTCTTGTCGTATCTTACGCTTACATTTTGCCTTTCTGGTAGGTCCGGCTGTTGCTCCACATCAAAAGATACGGATAATTTTTCGTTCAGTTTTGCCGTTATCTTCAGCTTTAGCCTTTCCTGCCATGGTCCGCTGGCATAGTAACCGCCGAGCATCGTCTGTGCCTGGAATAAATGTGCGGCGTCCACATTAAGGAAGCTGGCTTCGATCTTCTTGTAGCCTGATATGTCGACCTGGGGATATGTTTCCTGGGCAAAGATCCTGGTGATCAGAGGTCCAAAAATAAATAAAACAGCTATGCTGAAAACAAACAAAATTTCTAGTTTGTGGCTTTTCTTCAGATAAAGATTGAGGCCTTCCGGGCTCGTTTACTACACCACCTTTGCCTGGGCATAATAATGCAAGCTTATTATAACATGAAAAAAAGGGGGCTTACATTTTGTATTTCTTGACGGCAAGCACGGCGTTATGGCCGCCGAAGCCGAATGATTCGGATACCGCAGCCCTGACGGGCATTTTCCTTGCTTTGTTCGGCACATAATCAAGGTCGCATTCAGGGTCCGGGAACTCATAGTTGATAGTCGGCGGCACAATGTCGTTCTGGACCGCAAGAACGGTAGCAATGAACTCTATGGCTCCAGCGGCGCCGAGGGAGTGGCCAATCATGGACTTGTTCGAGCTGATCGCCAGTTTCTTTGCGTGTTCGCCGAACACGGTCTTTAGTGCCATTGTTTCGAACTTGTCATTTAGTTTTGTCGATGTTCCGTGGGCATTAATATGATCAATGTCTTGGGGCTTGAGTTCCGCATCCTTCAATGCAGCCTTGATAGCCCTGGCAGCACCTTCTCCTCCCGGTGCCGGTGCGGTGATGTGATTTGCATCGCCTGACATTCCGTATCCAATGATCTCAGCATAGATCTTTGCTTTCCGCTTGATCGCGTTTTCAAGGGACTCCAGTATCACTATACCGGCCCCTTCGCCCATGACAAATCCTTCGCGCTGTGCGTCAAACGGCCTGCTTGCCTTTTCCGGTTCATCATTCCTTGTGGATAGAGCTCCCGCAGAACAGAAGCCCGCAAATCCCAAGGGAGTAATAGATGCTTCCGCGCCCCCGCTTATCATGATGTCAGCGTCACCCCGCTCAATTATCTTGAAAGCATCTCCTATAGAATGAGATCCGCTTGCGCATGCAGTGGTGATACAGCTATTGGGGCCCTTCGCGCCAAGATAAATGGATACTTGGCCTGCGGCCATGTCGTTGATCATGTAAGGGACCATGAACGGACTGCATTTCGAAGGACCTTTTTCAAAAAGGATCCTGCATTGCTGTTCAAGAAAACCGATCCCTCCAATGCCGCTGCCTATGATAACACCGGTCCTGTCGGCGTTCTCGGGTGTTATGGAAAGACCAGCATCATCAACCGCCATTTTAGACGAGGCGACAGCGAATTGAATGAACCTTGACACCCTCCTCACATCCTTTTTTTCCATATATAATGAAGGATCGAAATCCTTTACTTCTGCCGCTAACTTCGAGTCATAATCGGTGGTATCAAAGAATGTGATCTTTGTCACTCCGTTCTTGCCTTCGATCAGGTTCTTCCAAAAAACGTCCTTCCCCGTCCCAATAGGAGTAACGCATCCCATGCCGGTTATTACGACCCTTTTACCTTCTTTCATTAATGGCTCCTTACTTCCACCTTTTCATTAGTTTTTCGGTGACCTTGAAGTGAGCGATATATCCGGATCCGGACATTCTTCGGCTTCCCTGACAAGATCATGGAGCACCTCAGCTGCCGGCTTAATTTTCTTGTCCTTGATCTTCCAGACGTTCTCTCCCGTAAAAACGATACCGTTGTGGACATCGCCCTGTTGCGCATTTATCAACGCCTGTATTATGCAATATTCAAGTGAGCAGCTTTTTAAACAGTAGTCACAGCCAATGGGCTTTGGTGCTTTTTTCTGTAATAGATCATCGACAAATCTTGTCTTAAGCGCCCTCCCCGGCATGCCGACGGGGCTTGAGATCAGTACGACATCCTCTTTTTTAGCGTTCTGGTACATTTTCTTGAACTCAGGAGCAGCATTACATTCATTTGTAAGGACGAACCTTGTGGCTATCTGGACCCCGTTTGCACCCAGCTTGAACATCTTGATGATGTCGCATCCGTCCGTTATGCCTCCGGCGGCTATTACGGGAAGATCGGTCACCTTCCTGACCTCAGGCAATATCTTCTCTATGGACTCGTCAGTGCCAAGATGGCCTCCTGCCTCTTTACCTTCGACCACTATCGCATCAGCGCCGCATACCGTTGCGGTTTTTGCAAGCCTTGCTGAAGAAACTATGGGAAGTATCGTAGTTTTTGATTCCTTCCCTATCTTAAATATGTCCCTTGAGAAGCCGGCACCTGTAGTAACGATGTCGATGCCCTCTTTTATGGAAGTATAAACTGCTCCAAGAAAATCCCTGGCAGCGAACATGATGTTAATGCCAATGATCCCCTTGCCGGCTATTTCCCTGGCTTTCTTGATCTCCTGAGCAAGTTCGCCAAGGTCCATGCCGGAAGCGCCAATGATCCCTATCCCGCCTGCCTTTGCAATAGCGCCGGCAAGCGCTCCGGTGGAGATCTTAACGGCCATACCTCCCTGTATAATAGGGATCTCGGCCACCAAGTTCTTGATCTTTAACTTTGGAAGTTTCAAGTTGAACTTCGCCCCTTTTAAAATATTCCTATATTACAACAGACGTTCTTATTTCTTATGGCTTAATATGTAATTTATCGTATCGCCGACCGACTTTATCTTTTCAGCTTCTTCATCCGGGATCTCGATGCCAAATGATTCCTCAAGTGCCATGACAAGCTCAACAGTGTCAAGCGAGTCCGCGCCGAGGTCATCAACATAAGACGCATCCTTTGTTACTTCGGTATCCGCCACACCAAGCTGGTCAACTACAACCTTTTTTACCTGATCGAATATTTGCGCTTCATCCATTTTTCCGTTTACACCCCCTTTGTTCTTACCTTTATTTTTACCATTAACTTTTCTTAGGCACGCACTTACATATACATGCCGCCATTAACGTTTATGACCTGTCCCGTCATATAGTCAGCATCCGCGCAAAGGAATACAACTGCTTTCGCAACGTCTTCCGGGGATCCCAGCCTGTTCATGGGTATCTGTTCGCTCAATTTTTTTCTTACTTCTTCAGATAGCTTTTGGGTCATTGCGGTATCGATGAAGCCGGGGGCGACAGCATTACAGGTTATACCTCTTGTCGCAAGCTCCCTTGCGGTGGTTTTTGTGAGACCTATCGCTCCAGCTTTGGCTGCAGCGTAATTTGATTGTCCTGCGTTGCCCATTTCACCAACTATTGATGCTATATTTATTATTCTACCCCACCTTTTTTTCATCATCAAGGGGGCGATCGCTTTTATTGTATAGAACATAGATGAAAGGTTTATGTTTATGACCTTGTTCCACTCCTCGTCCTTCATCCTTATTAGCAGGCCGTCCTTTGTTATGCCGGCGTTATTGACGAGTATGTCTATGCCGCCCATCTTTTCTACGACCTCATTCACAGCGGAGTTGACATCATCGGGACTTGAAACGTCCATCTTGATGGACAATGTCCTTACGCCAAGCTTCTTTATCTCTTCCGAAGTCTGGTTCGCCAGTTCCATGTTGACATCGGAGATGACGACATCAGCGCCTTCCTTCGCAAGTGATTCAGCTATTGATTTGCCTATTCCCTGCGCCGAACCCGTGACAAGAGCTATTTTACCTTTCAATTTCATAGTTCATCCCTCCAGATCTGAAGAAATTTACCAAGAGTCTCGGTGTCAGAGATATTATACAATTTTACTTTTGGATCTATCCTTTTTATCAAGCCGGTGAGAACGGATCCGGGGCCGATCTCGATAAAGGAATCAAAACCGTCAACTGAAAGCTTTTTTATCGAATCAACCCACTGTACCGATCCCGTCATCTGTTTGACCAGCAAGTCCTTTATCTCCTGCGATCTGATCACATAATCCGCGGTCACGTTCGCCACAACCGGGATCTTCGAGTCGCTTATTTGTATCTTGTTCAACCCTTCAGCTAGCTTTTCAGCCGCTTTTTTCATAAGACTGGAATGGAAAGGCGCGCTCACCTGAAGCTCGACGGCCCTTTTTGCGCCGGCTTTTGTCGCAAGCTCCATAGCTTTCAGCACGGCGTTCTTTTCTCCTGATATGACTATCTGGATAGGGCTGTTGATGTTGGCAGCTTCCACAACGCCTTTCTTGGAAGCATTATTGCATATCTCCATTACCTTTTCCTTCTCAAGCCCCATTATTGCCGCCATCGTTCCTTTGCCAAGCGGCACAGCTTCCTGCATGAATTTTCCCCTGAGGTTAACGATCTTGACCGCGTCTTTGAAATCGATCGCGCCGCCGCAATATAAGGCGGTGTACTCGCCGAGGCTGTGACCAGCGACAGCTTCTACCTTGATGTTCTTGAACGACCTGAGAGCATCAAGACATATTGCGCTTACGGTCAGTATGGCCGGTTGGGTGAATTCGGTCTTTTTAAGTTCATCCTCGGGGCCTTCAAAGCAAAGCTTCTTAAGATCAAAGCCCAGGACTTCGTTGGCCTGCTCAAAGAACTTCTTTGTCGAACCGAATTTTTCGATCAAGTCACGGCCCATGCCGACGTATTGTGAACCCTGACCCGGAAAAACAAATGCGACTTTAGCCATTAAAAAGCTCCTATCTTACTTAAAATCCAAAATACTAATCTCTAAACTCTAAACAAATTCTAATTTCTTAAATGCTAATGTTTCAAACATTGGGAAATTAGAATTTAGATATTGTTTAGCCTGCCTGCCGGCAGGCAGGAATTTAGAGATTCGTGCTTAGAATTTACTTGTTCCATTATTATCCTCTCAGCTCCTTGAGCCTTTTGGTCAATTTTGGCAAGACCTCAAAAACGTTGCCGACAATACCGTAAGTCGCCACCTTGAATATCGGCGCGTCAGGATCTTTATTGATCGCAACGATTATATCCGATGACTGCATTCCCGCAAGGTGCTGTATGGCCCCCGATATGCCGCATGCAATATATAATTTCGGGCAGACAGTCTTGCCGGTTTGACCAACCTGATGGTGCGATGAGATCCAGCCGGCATCCACTGTCGCGCGTGATGCTCCGACGGCCCCGCCGATGACCCCGGCCAGCTCCTCGACCAGCTTGAAGTTCTCGGGGGCGCCGAGCCCCCTTCCTCCGGAAACGATGATCTCAGCTTCGGCTAGGTTGACTTTAATGGTAGTGTCCTTTATGACCTCTAGGAGTTCAGTGACAAGGTCCTTTTTCTCTATTTTCGGTGTTACCCTGACGATCTCGCCTTTTCTCTTATGGTCCGGTTCCGCTTTTCTCATGACCTTTGGCCTCACGGTTGACATCTGGGGCCTGTGGCTCCTGCATGTTATGGTTGCCATGATATTCCCGCCAAAAGCAGGACGCGTTTGGAGCAACAGCTTTTCTTTGGGATCTATTGACAGACCGGTGCAATCCGCTGTAAGTCCGGCCCTTATCCTTGCCGCTATCCTTGATGCAAGGTCCCTTCCGGTCGTGGTAGCCCCGAAAATGACGATGTCAGGCTTATATTCCTCAATAAGGTTCGATATTACTCTCGTATAGGGCAGGGTGGAATAATGCTTCAGCTCCGGCGCAACGGCAAGATATATGACATCGGCACCGTATGCAAACACATCGTTCACCTGGCCTTCAATATCCGGACCGCCAAGGAGCACGGCGGATACCTTGGTGTTCAAGTCTTTAGCCAGCTTCTGTGCTTCGCCTAAAAGTTCATATGCCACGCCCTGCACTTTGCTTTCATTCTGTTCAGCGAACACCCATATGCCCTTGTATTTGCTCTTGTCGACTACATGAGCCTCTTCTTTGGTTATTTCTATGGCCTTGAATTTGCATGAACTGGGGCATGCCCCGCAGAGCGTGCACTTGTCAAGGTCTATCACGGCCTTTTTATCGACTATAGTTATCGCGCCGGTTGGGCACACCGGTACGCATACCTTGCATCCTATACATTTATCTTTAATTATCCTTATGCCCATCTAGCAAACCTTCCTGTCGCGCAGCTTTGTTACAAGTTTTTCGACGGCTTCGTCAACGGAGCCCGAAAGGACCTCTCCGCCGCCCTTAGGAGGGGGCGTGAAGATCTTGACCACCGATGTGGGCGAGCCTTTAAGGCCGATATTGTTCTCATCAGCGTTAAGGTCTTTTGCGCCCCATGTTGTTATTGTTGCGCTTTTTGCCTTGATCTTTCCTTTAAATGAAGGCATCCTGGGGGTGTTGATCTGTTTTACTACGGTGATCAGTGCAGGGAGCTTGACCCGGACGACCTCATTTGTATCTTCAAGCAGCCTGTTCACCTTCATCACGCCGTCATTCATTTCGATCCCAACGGCGAACGTGACCTGCGGTATCTGCAGGAATTCACCGACCCCCGGCCCGACCTGAGCGGTATCACCGTCAATGGCCTGCTTGCCGCATATGACAATGTCGAACTGACCGATCTTCCTTATCGCAGAAGCGAGAGTATATGAAGTTGCCCATGTGTCAGAACCGGCGAATGCCCTGTCGGAGAGAAGGATTACATCGTCAATGCCGAGCGCTATCGCGTCCCTCAGGGCCTGGGCAGCCTGCGGCGGTCCCATCGTGATGACCGTGACCTTACCGCCGTGCTTTTCCTTCAACTGCAGAGCTGTCTCAATAGCGTTCTCATCGAAAGGATTTATGATACTTTCGACACCCTCTCTTATCAGGGTGTTCGTTTCTGGATTTATCTTTACCTGTGTAGTTGCCGGGACTTGCTTGATACAGACTATGATATTCATTGCAGAATGATTATTTCTTTGCGGCCATTTCCTTGATGAGTTCAAGAGCTATGACGTTGCGTTGTATCTGGTTGGTGCCTTCGTATATCTGGGTTATTTTTGCGTCCCTCATCATTTTCTCGACCGGGTATTCCTTCATATAACCGTAACCTCCGAATATCTGCACGGCATCCGTCGTCACCTTCATGCAGACATCGGACGCGAAAAGCTTGCACATGGCCGAAAGCTTTGTAATTTCCTTTGATCCGGAATCGATCGCTCTTGCGGCAGAATATACTAGCGCTCTTGCCGCTTCCAATTGGGTCGCCATATCGGCCAGCATGTGCTGGATGGCCTGAAAAGTGGAGATCTTGGCGCCGAACTGCTCTCTTTCCCTGGAGTATTTTATCGCTTCATTGAGCGCTCCCTGAGCTATTCCGACCGCTTGCGCGGCTATGCCCGGCCTTGTCCTGTCAAGCGTCCTCATCGCGACCAAGAAACCTTGTCCCTCTTTGCCGAGCAGCTGGCTCTTGTGGACCTTGCAATCCTGAAATACAAGTTCGCTTGTTGCAGATGCCCTGATGCCCATCTTGTTCTCCTTCTTTCCGAAGGTGAATCCGGGCATACCCTTTTCCAGGATGAACGCGGATGCGCCCCTGCTGCCTTTTGACTTATCAGTTAAGGCAATAACAGAGTAAATCTCGGCTTCTCCGCCGTTCGTTATCCACTGCTTTGTTCCGTTGAGGATGTAATGATCGCCGTCCTTTTTTGCGGTCGTCTGCATTCCACCGGCGTCCGATCCTGCGTTAGCTTCGGTCAATCCGAAAGCGGACAGCTTTTTGCCGCTTGCTATCTGGGTAAGATATTTCTGCTTCTGCTCTTCATTTCCGAAAAGTATTATCGGCATGGTCCCAAGGCCTGTTGCAGCGAAAGCAAGGGCAATACCGCCGCATACAGTGCTGAGTTCCTCAGTGGCGATGCAGTATCCGAGAACGCCCCCTCCGATGCCGCCGTATTTTTCATCTATTGCGACGCCCGTTAGGTTCGCTTCGGCAAGTGATTTGACGACCTCCCAAGGGAACTTGCCTGTTTCGTCAAGTTCCGCCCTTATAGGGAGAGCCTTTTCGATGGCGATCTTTCTTGCAAGCTCCTGGATCATTTTTTGTTCTTCAGTAAAACCGTATTCCATTGCTTAGCTCCTACCTCCGATCCTCATTATTACCATTTTATAACATTAGCGCCGTATGTCAGACCGGCGCCAAAACCGGCAAGCACCACAATATCACCCTTTTTGATCATTTTTTTATTGAAAGCTTCATTCAGGGCAATGGGGATCGATGCTGCCGAAGTATTTCCATAACGGTCGAGGTTAACATATGCCTTTTCTTTTGGCAAGCCTAATCTTTTCAGAGCTGAATCAATGATCCTTAGGTTTGCCTGATGAGGTATCATCAGGTTTATGTCCGAAGCCTTCAATCCGGCCTTTGCAACGGCCTTTTCAACGGATTCGGGCAGCGCCTTTATGGCGAACTTGAAGACTTCCTTGCCGTCCATCCATATGAACCTGCTTTTCTTGATCTCCGGGTCACGGGAGCCGCCTCCCGGCATGATCAAATATTTTCCTCCCGATCCTTGAGCCATCAAATAACTTGAAAGAATGCCGGTGCCGTCGCTCTTTGCCTGAAGCAGTACCGCACCCGCGCCGTCGCCAAAAAGGATGCAAGTGTTCCTGTCCTTCCAGTCAAGGTATTTTGTAAGTGTATCCGCGCCTATGACAAGGACGTTTTTATACATCCCAGATTCTATCAAGCTGCTTGCTACAGCCAGCCCATAATTGAATCCGGTGCACGCGGCGGAAAGATCGAACGCGGCAGAGTTTATTGCGCCAAGTTTGTCCTGCACGATGCATGCAGTTGACGGGAAGAGCATGTCAGGTGAGGATGTCGTTACAATAATAAGCTCAAGTTTATCAGCGGGGAAATTAGCATTATCAATTGCCTTTTTCCCGGCTTCGTATGCAAGGTCTGATGTAGCGGTTTTCTCGTCCGTTACCCTTCTTTCTCTGATGCCCGTCCTTTCCATTATCCACTCATTTGACGTGTCAACCATCTTTTCGAGGTCATAATTAGTAAGGACTTTTTTTGGGATACCTGATCCGACCGCGGTTATCGCTGCCCTTATCATTTATTTATTCCTTATCCTTCTCCAGCTCTTGATAATACGGAAACAACATTACTGTTAATGGCTTCGTGTGCGACCTTAATTGCGTTCTTGATAGCCCTTGACTTTGCTCTTCCGTGTGCCTTTATAACGATACCGTTCACCCCAAGAAGCAGCGCACCGCCAAGCTCGTCATAAACTATCTTTTTTTGCAGGCGCTTGAAGGCTGGAAGAAGGAACAGGGCGCCTAATTTTGACATAGGATGCTTCGATAGCTCTTCTTTTAAAATCTCGTAAATCATTGCTCCCAGGGACTCCCCGAATTTCAGGATAAGGTTACCTATGAAGCCATCGCAGACTACGACGTCGACTTTACCGCTAAGGATCTCCTTGCTCTCAACATTGCCTATAAAATTAATGTTCAATCTTTTCATCAGGGGATAAGTTGAGATCGTCAACTCATTGCCTTTTTCTGGTTCTTCGCCAATATTCAGCAAGCCCACCCTGGGATTTGGAACGTGCATTACCTCTTTTGAGTAGATACTGCCCATCTCGGCGAACTGTAAAAGATGTTTTGGTTTGCAGTCCACGTTAGCGCCCATATCTAGCAAAAGGACCTCCCCTTTGGTAGAAGGAAAGATCGTGGCGATGGCCGGTCTTTCTATCCCTCTTATGCGGCCGAGGCCGAAAAGGGAAGAAGCCATCAGTGCGCCCGTATTACCGGCAGAGACTATACCGTCAGCTATACCCCTTTTTACAAGCGAAATTGCGATGTTAAGGGATGAATCTTTCTTTTGTTTCACGATCTGAGCGGGTGGTTCATTCATCCCGATGACTTCAGAGGCGTGCTGTATCGAGATATTGTCCCTTTGCGGATATTTGTGCAGCTCACGTTCGATCTGGTCCTCGATCCCTACAAGGATGATGCTGTCACCGATCTCATTTGATGCTTCGACAGCGCCCCGGATGATTTCTTTAGGGGCATGGTCGCCGCCCATAGCATCAACGGCAATTCTGGCCAATTATTTCTTCTCCTTTTTTTCTTCTTTGATCTCGGATTTGCTTTTTCCTTCTTTTCCAGAGGCTTTTTCTTTTTTAGCCTGTTCTTGTTCGAGCTTGCCTTCCTTCTTCTTATCCTTCTTTTGTTTGATAACGATCACCGTTCGGCCATTATATGATCCGCATTTTTTGCACGCATGATGCGGAAGTATAGGAGCTCCGCACTGCGGACATAAGCTGAAAGTGACTTTCTTTAGCTTCCAGTTTGCCCTGCGCATCTGCGACCTTGTATTTGAATGTCTTTTTTTAGGTACCGGCATAACTTCCTCCTTGTATTTTACCTTTTATTTCTTTTAACTTTGATAACCTTGGGTCCATCTTTCTTTGCCTCTTATCGCTGTCTTTTACGCCTTTGCAGGCAACGTTGCATAAGGGTTTAATTGGCAACGATGTCATGATGTTCTGCCTTATCCCTTCGGTAAGGTCGATCTTATTGTCCTCACTAATCGGGAAGATAAAGTCTTCCTCAGCCAGTTCGATCTCTTTGTTTTTCGGGACCCTCTGGCTTCTTGCCGATCTCCTTCCGTATTCTTCTTCAAATTCAACTTCTATCGGAAGGTCAAAATCCTTAAGGCACCTGCAGCATGTGAGCCTGACCTTTGCCTTGATGGTGCCGCTTAACAATACCGTCCTGCCAGTGTTAACAAGATGGGCCTTTATACCTGTCGGCCCGGTCAAAAATAAATTGTCGTCCTTGAAGCTTAGAACTTCCGCTTCCTCGATATTCAGCTCGTTACCTATTTTTTTTAAAAGCCCCGAGACGTCGATTATCATCATAATTACCCTAAAAGACAACAAAAAGGGATTATATAAGCCGGATTTTGCTTTGTCAATTGAAAATTGCTTAGGAACTCACCTAAATGGCCCTTGGATGGGCCTTATCGTATATTTTTTTAAGCTTTTCCTTTGTAAGATGGGTATATATCTGTGTAGTGGAAAGCGAACTGTGACCGAGCAGTTCCTGGACGACCTTCAGGTCAGCCCCGCCTTCGAGAAGGTGCGTTGCGAATGAATGCCTTAAAGTATGGGGGGTGACCTTCTTTGTTATTCCTGCGACCTTCGCATATCCCTTTATCATCCTTTCTATCGATCTGGATGTTAATTTTCCGCTGTTCTTATTGATAAAAACGTATTTAAGGGTCGTTTTCCCCTTAAGGAGATGATTTCTTCCCTTGTCCATGTACCTTTGAAGATATTGTTTTGCGAAGGATCCGATGAGGACAATGCGCTCTTTCGCGCCCTTGCCGTATACAAGGACCTCATTTTGTCCCAGATCAAGGTCTGACACCTTGAGATTCACTAGTTCACTTATGCGCATTCCCGAAGCGTAGAGCAGCTCAATTATTGCCCTGTCCCTTTGTCCTAAATGTGTATCCAATGATGGGCCATCCAATATCCTGTCAACTTCTTCTATATAAAGGAATGAAGGCAGCCTTTTTTCCATTTTTGGAGTATGCAGCAGTATAAAGGGGTTTGCGCCGACCTTTCTTTCGCGCATGAGGTATTTATAGAAAGACCTGCAGGATATTATTTTCCTGGCAATTGACCTGCGCGATAGCCCTCTTTTTTCCAGAAATATGAGATAGCTTCGCGCGAGAATATAATCGACTTTGGTCAGGTCTTTTTGGGAAAGACCCTTGCTCCTCAAGAATGAATAGAACTGCATGACGTCCTGCCTATAGGAGGAAGCGGTATTCAGCGAAAGGTTCCTTTCGTTCTTTATATATGAAATAAAAGAATTGATGAGGTCGACCATGGTAGCTTACAGGCCATAGACGTGCATTTTATCCGGAGTTAATGGTATGTACTTGCCGTCTTCCTTGATCCATTCGTTTAGGATATCTTTCCTTGTATCGATATGCAGGTAGTCCTCCTTCAGGTTCAATCCTATCCCTTTTATCTCCTCTATCTCTTTTACGGCCTTATACAGGTCCTGGAGCTTAATGTTGTCCGCGCGTATATGAGCAGCCTTCCCTTTGATATGAACGCTTTTTTTGTTTCCGCCCAGCTTTTCATTATATTCCTCGCAACGGTATGCTTCCAGTATCTTAATATGTTTGTTTATTTTGAACCGCAGGGCTTCAAGCGCCCCGATCAGACCAAGGTGTATCTTGTATTCGCCTTTCCCTTTGCATTGAGGGCACCTGCAGAGAAAGTCGTTATAGTTGAAATGTTCGCTTAGGTTTCCCATGGCGCAATTTTAACTCAAACGGAGCCATTTTGCCACTTTATAGATTTTTCTTGATTATTTCCGATGAATGATGATATACTTCGAAATACTTTTTATGCTGCTGGAGACGACAAACGTTGAATAAAGCAAATTACTTTTTTACGTCAGAATCAGTGACCGAGGGTCATCCTGATAAGATGTGCGATCAGATCTCAGATGCGATCCTTGATGCCATAATAGAAAAGGACCCTCACGCCAGGGTGGCATGCGAAGCCCTCGTTACAAATGGGGTTGCGATCATCGCCGGTGAAATAACAACAGGGTGCTATGTTGAGATCCCGGCAATAGTAAGAAATACAATCCGTGATATTGGATACACAAGCCGGGAATACGGCTTTGATTATGAGACCTGCGGCGTGCTTGTTTCGATAAAGGAGCAGTCAAAGGATATTGCCAGAGGTGTTGACAAAGCTCTTGAGGTGAAGGGTGGGGAGGTCATCAAGGAAGACCTTGAAGGATTGGGCGCGGGCGATCAGGGTTTGATGTTCGGATATGCGACGAATGAAACACCCGAATTGATGCCACTGCCCATAATGCTTGCTCATAAGCTTGCAAAACAGTTGGCTGGCGTAAGGAAGAGCGGCCAGCTTCCATATCTTAGACCTGACGGCAAAACACAGGTCACAGTTGAATACCAGGGTGATAAACCTGTAAGGATTGACAGTGTTGTGGTTGCAGCCCAGCATTCACCGGACGTTGAATCTCATAAAATAAAGGATGATATAACGGAAAGCGTGATCAAAAAGGTCGTTCCCAAGAATCTCCTCGATAAAGAAACAAAATATTATGTTAATCCGACAGGAAGGTTCGTAATTGGAGGTCCGCAAGGCGACACGGGTCTTACAGGGAGAAAGATCATTATTGATACTTATGGAGGTTCAGCGAGGCATGGCGGCGGATGTTTTTCAGGTAAAGACCCTACAAAAGTCGACAGGTCAGGTTCTTATATGGCAAGGTATGTTGCGAAGAACATCGTGGCAGCTGGTATTGCCGATAAGTGCGAGGTCCAGATAGCTTATGCTATCGGTGTTGCAAGACCTCTTTCTGTAATGGTGGAAACATTCGGAACCGGAAAGATATCTGATTCCCGGATAGTGGACCTTATCAATAAGGATTTTGATCTGCGCCCCGGTCTTATTATAAAACATCTTCATTTGAGGAGGCCGTTGTATAAAAATGTGGCTTCATACGGTCACTTCGGAAGGCCGGACCTGGATCTGCCGTGGGAAAAAACCGATAAAGCATCATCGCTTAAGAAGGATGCCGGAGTATAATAAGCTTCACTACTGTTCGCTTCCATCAGAGCCTTTGGGATCACAGGTTTCAGGACTTTCTGGTAGATATCCATTAAACCGTAAAGACCAAAGTCCTCAGGTTTGTGCACATAAGAAGCCGGTGTAAGGATGGATTTTTCCATTATTATTTTTCCAAAGGCTTTATCCGTGAGCTTGGCTGTGCTGCTTGAGAAGATTCTCCCTTCGGCGAAAGATTCGGACATGTTCCAGTCCTTATATTGAACGATTATGGCGTTACTCACTGCCCGCTCGTACGCGTTGAGCGGATAATTAACCACCCGTCCCGCTATGTACATAGTGCTCGTGCCTCCGCCGTCAAGACCCATTGCGTGTTTTACCCCGAATTCCTTCAATATTTTCGCAAGCTCGTCGTAAGTGGAACCTTTGCTGATGGCATTCCTTTTATCGATCACTGCAAGTATCAGCTCACCGTTTTCCCCTACACCGATCGCGGTCCTTGAATTTGCATGAAGAAGATATTTTCCGAATTTCTCTTCTTTAATGCTTTCATTAACAACTATTTCCCCATCCTTTATCAACAAGGGACCTCCGGTCACGGCATGGTTGACGTTCTGCCAGCCTTTGATGAACCTATATTTGATCTCAAACCTGTCCCCGATCCTGACGTCATCAAAGAAGTCCCTGGACCACCCATGAAGTGAAACAACAAGACCACCCTCAGGTATTTCTGAGTCACCTTTCAAGTTATACTTTTTTATTACCCTGAGGTTCTTATCAACGCATATTTCCTTTCCCCATTGGTTCGTCCTTGTGGTTTTCCCGAATTCATTTGTGAAGATTACGGTCTCATTGAGCTTTCTCGGCCTGTTTATTCCCCAGACTTCTAAGCCTTTCCGGTTCCTTCGATTGATCACGTAAGCTTTGATATTAGGTATGCCAAAAATTATTTTCTTATCTTCAGTGAAACCAATGGTTGTCCTGTTCAGGATGGACCTGCTGACCAATTTTTTATCGATCATCAGGTTCCCTATCGGCAGGTTAAGGCCCTTTCTTGTCACGAAAAAAGATCCATTAACGGCAGCTATGGCGTTAGAATTCAGGGCGATATTGCTTGTTTCTTCGAGCGTTCCGAGCTCTCCCCTGGCGAGTTCCGGCCTTACGCTTATCTTTTCGTTTGCGAGATCTATAGCGAGCAGATGTATGTGAAGGTATCCGTCGGGGCCATTCCTTTTTATATGATGGTATTTTATGCCTTCCTCGACCGGTTTTTGCCATATTTGTTCAGCCGAGAAAGCTGAGGTTTGGAATAAGAACATTGAAAGACATAAAAGAAAGAGCCTTTTGATCATCCTTGTTTTTTGGGGTATTATTCCCCCTTTATCCTTTGTGCAAAAATATCGTAGTTCCCGGACCTGAAATCCGTCCATACAACTATAGCTCCGTTTTCCCCGTCGGTGACAATTTGAGGGTCCCTTGCGCCATCCACCGAAGAACTTAGTATCACTCCCTCACTGTTCCAAAGGTATTTCCCAAGGGGATCCAACTTGGTCGCATAGATATCGTAATTCTTTTCGGTGCGGTAATCCTCCCAAACAAATATAGAGGAACTGTCTTTGTTCACTATAAGCTGAGGGGAGTACTGAGTTGATCTGACCGTGCATATTGGAACTCCGCTTACCGTCCATAATTTTGTACCGTTCCTGTCAAGCCTTTGGGCATATATGTCCCAATTTATGTTCCTGTAATCCTCCCAGACTATTATTGCGCCCCCTTCCTGGTCATAAGCAAGCCTGGGATCATGCTGGGTATATTTTGCCGCGCATATCTCTATCCCGTCAACGGACCATCCTATGTTGCCGTCCCTGTTGATCTTTTGCGCATAGATGTCGTAATTACCGCTGCCGCTATCCTCCCACACGACTATGATATTCTCGTTCCCGGCCAGCTCCGGATTTCTCTGTATGTCTGGCGCCTTGCAGATCGGGATCCCGTTAGTATCCCAAAGACCATCCCCTGAACCTGAGATCCTTTGAGCATAAATATCCGAGTTCTTAAGACTTCTCCTGAAGTCCGACCAGGTGATAATCGCGCCTCCTTGACCATCGCTCATGGTGTTCTGTTCCGTCTGAAGACCCGTACTATTGCAGACCGGAACACCCTCTTTTTTCCATAACCTTGATCCGGAGCTGTCAATTTTTTGGGCATAAACATCAAGGCCGTTAGACTCGTTCCTGTTGTCAAGCCACGATATTATCGAGCCTCCCGTGCCGTCTCCAATAACTTTGGGATTGATCTGATTACCATTGAAAGGCGCCAGAATGGTACCATCCTCGTTCCACATGAGCTTACCTTTGCTGTCAATCCTTTGTGCAAAAACATTCAAGTATCTGTCCCTTTGGTCCAACCATACAATGATAGCGCCTCCGCTGCCGTCCTTAACTATCCTTGGTTCGGTTTGATTGCTGCTAAAACCGCACACCCTTACGCCATCCCTGTTCCATAGAAGATTGCCTTCATTGTCGATCTTTTGTGAATATATGTTCGAAAAACCGTTCCTGTAATCCTCCCAAACGATCACATATTCTTTTTCAGCGACCTCAGTTATCTTTGGCTTTTGCTGGGTTACGCTGCCGTAATTTGCATTGACGTTCAGCCCGCCCGCATTCCACAGGCAGTTCCCGGAAATATCTATGCACTGAACGTGGATATCAAGATTGCCATCCTGCCTGTCCTGCCATGCGAAGGCGAACACACCGCCTGCCGACACGATTTGCGCGTGTTCCGCATCCTGGGATTTGCATACGGGCCAGCCGTCCTGTACCCACAACGGATTCCCATCCTTGCTTACCCTCCTGGCGTAGACGCTGGGTTTTGGATTTCGATAATCTTCCCAGTATATTATGGCTCCCTCGTTGCCGTCGCTTATTATGCCGGGGTTTTCCTGTTTTTCCTTATTTTCGCATATAGGTACCCCGTATTTTCCCCAGAGCATCTCGCCGTCTTTGGATACTTTCTGGGCAAAAATGTTCGAATTGATCGGTCCGTTCCGATAATCCTCCCATGTGATCATGACCTCTTTGCCGCCTGCTATTTTTGGCCTTTCCTGGCCGCCAAGTATATTGCATATCGGTATCCCGTTGGTTTTCCAAAGGAGCCTGCCCGACGAGTCGATCTTTTGTGCGTAAACATCGGCATTCCCGTTCCTGTAATCCTGCCATGTCATGACGAAACCGCTTGAATCTGACGCAATTTCTGAATATTCCTGGTTCTCCGGGGCGGTGCATATCGGAAGCCCGTTGCCCTGCCAAACCGGCTGACCTTTGCTGTCTATCCTTTGGCAATATATATCATAAAAACCGCTCCGCTTGTCGTCCCATACGATTATTACCCCGCCAAGGCCATCAGCCATACTGCCGGAAATGATCTTTGGATACCATTGTGTTCCTTCGCTTGTGCAGATAGGAACACCGTCTTTTTCCCATGCTATCTGGCCATCGGATCCGATCTTCTGGGCATATATATCCTCGCCCTGGCCGCTTCTGTAATCGTACCAGGTGACAAATACGGCACCTGAGCCGTCGGAGATCAGCCTGGGGACCAGCTGGTTGACGGAAGCATTGCAAACAGGTATGCCGTCTTTATCCCATTGAGCGGTCCCGTTCCTGTCCAATTTTTGCGCATATATGTCGGCGTAACCTTCCCTGTAATCCTGCCATGCAATGACAACGTCGCTTCCGGACGAACAGATCACTTCGGGAAAGGACTGGTTCTTTATGGCTGTGCATACGGGTACGCCGTCGTCGCCCCAGAGGAGGTTCCCGTCCTTGTCGATCCTTTGTGCGTAGATGTCCAGATAGCCGTTCCTTGAATCTTCCCAGATCACAACAAAGGTCTTGTCATCACAGCTTGTTATTTTTGGGTTTTGTCTTACGCTTTTTCCCTGAGAGTCATTGATGGTGATGCCTCCGCTTTTCCATGCGACAGCAGGAACGTTCTCTTCGGAGAAGGCCCTCAACTGAAGCAGGATCAGCACCGTTATTGCTGTAAATGTTATCCTTAAAAAGGGATTGTATTTCATATGATATACCTTTATCAGGCGGCTACTTTAGAAAGTTTAACAGAAACCACCTTAGAAATCCCAGGTTCTTCCATGGTTATTCCATAGAGAGTGTCTGCCATGGTCATGGTCTGCTTATTATGGGTAATAAGTATTATTTGCGTTGATCTTGAGAAATCCTTCAATAGTCTGGTAAACCTGTGTATGTTCGCCTCATCCAGGGCGGCATCCACCTCGTCAAGGAAACAGAACGGGCTGGGGTGCGTTCTCAGGAGAGCGAACAGCAGCGCGATCGCCGTCAGCGCCCTTTCCCCTCCTGACATAACAGAAAGGCTCAACCACTTTTTGCCACCCGGTTTTGCAACTATGTCGATGCCGCTGTCAAGTATGTTCTCATCGCCGGTCAGCGTGATCTTTGCCTCGCCACCCTCGAATAGTGTAGCGAATATCTCTGAGAAATGTTCATTGACCGTCTTGATCGTGTTCAGGAATTCTATTTTGGCCTTGCTGTCCAGCTCCTTTATCAGGTTGCTTAGGTTTTCCCTGGCGATAATCAGATCGCTGTACTGGCCTTCAATGAAGCTAATCCTGTCCTTTGCCTTGTCGTATTCCTCGATCGCAAGCGGATTTACGGGTCCCAGCTCATTGATATTTTGTCTCAAGCTGTTGATCTCATCCTTTGTCTGGGTCACATTGGTGATCTCGTGTTCAGAGTTCAGGATCTGTTCCAGAGTAAGGTTATAATCTTCGATCATCCTTTGCTCGATCGCGGCTATTTCCGATTCGATCTTAGCAAGGTTGATCTCTTCTTTTGATATGGAATCGCGAACGTCAAGCTCCCGACCTGCTTCGGAGCGCAATATCTCCTCCTGATGCTCTATCTCCTTTTGGGTCGTGCCTTTTTCTATCTGCAGGCTTTCAAGTTTATGGCTAAGGTCCTTTTCAGCTTCTTCCATCTTTGGCAGGCTGTTCTCTAGCTTTATGATATTATTTTTTGTTTCTTCCAGCTGCCGCCCGATATCGGCTTCATTCTTTGCGTTTGTTATACTCTCCAGACTCTTTATGTTCGTCTCTATCCTTGATATCTCCTCAAGAACATGGTTCGAGCTAGTCTCCGCGTTGGAAAAGCCCACCCTCAGGTTTATCAGATCCTCGCTGACCTTGGATTTTCCCTGCTCAGCCGTCCTTAATCCTTCCTGTTTTATTCTCAGGTTCTTGTTCATTTCTTGAAGCCTGTTTTCAAGATCAACTATAATGGAATTGATCGCTTGCTTTTTATTCTCGACCTCCTCGGCCTCTCCGCTCCTTGCGTTGACGCTGCTTCGGATCATCTCGATCTCTTCTTTTGCGGAATTCGACCTGTCCTTTAAGACCTGGCATGATTGATCAAGCTTCGCCGCCTCGATATTAAGCCTTGCATCCGCCTCAAAAAGGTCCTTGAGCTCCTTCTCTTTTGCAGAGACATCAGAAGATAAGCCATCCATTGTTTGGCGCAACAGGCTCAACTGGGACTTTAAGATCTTCAGTTCTTCCTCAAGAGAAAGGATCTCTCTTTCCCTCCCGAGCAGGGCACCGGCTTTTTGGGGGCTGCCTCCCATAAGGGTGGCATAGTTCGGGATGAATTCACCTTCAAGGGTCACGATCCTTATTGGCAGCTTTTTCTTGGCGACCTCGATCGCATTCTTCAAGTTGTCCATGACGATAGTGTTCGCAAGCAGGTATTTTATGGCCTTTGAGAACCTTTTATCCGTCTTGACAAGGTTATAAGCGAAGTCAATGACACCCTTGAATCGCGGCAGCTTTTCTGCGGACTCCCTTTCATCAATAAGGTTCAACGGGATAAATGTCGCACGGCCCAGATTATTGTCTTTCAGGTATTTTATTATTGATTGCGCTGTTTCGTCGCTATCGACGATGATGTCCATGATCCTGGAAGAGAGGGCGATGGATATAGCTGTTTCATGTTCAGGATCGACCTTTATCTGGTCCGCAACGGTACCGTAGACCGTACCGAACACTTTCTTCTCGCCTATCTTTAGGGCTTCCTTCGTGCCTTTAGGATATTCTTCATGTGTTTTCTGCAATTCGATCCATAAAGCATATTTTGACGACTTTACATCAAAGCTTTCCTTTTTCTGCATGAAGAGTTCCTGGATCTTGGCATATTCCTCCTGCTTGTTCTTTATAAGGGCGGCCATACCGTTTATTTTATCCCTGTTCGCCTTTGCCTGATCTTTGATCGAGGATGTTTTCCCAAGCAGTTGGTCAAGTTCAAGAGTAAAAGCCTTGCTCTCTTCTTCCAGCTTGACGAGCAGCTCGCTGTCCCTTCTCGACTCTTCTCTTACGAACCTCATGTTGCCCTGAAGCTCGACGAGCTTGTTCCGCTCCTCGATGATCGAGTTCTCGCAGTTGAATATCTCGGCTTTTATATTTTCAAGTTCTTCAGTTACCTTGGATTGTTCCGTGTTATATCTGGAGATCTCGGCCTCAATGATCCTCAATTCTTTTTCTGCCGTAGCCAGCTTTTCCCTTGAAGATACCTCTTCCTCTTTTTTTGATGCAAGCGAGGATTTAAGGCTCTTTAACTGCGGGAGAAGCGTACCAAGCTCATCTTTGATCGTTGAGAGCTTTTCTTCAAGATGCCTTCCCTTTTCCTTATTAAGGAGAATGCTGCTCTTGCTTTCCTCGTAAGCCAGCTTTGTCTGACCGATCTCAAGCCTTAAGTTCTCGATCTCCCGCTCGATCTCCGTTAATTTATGCTTGTTCCTTGTCTTTTCGGATTCGATCTTGCTTGCGGTATCAAAATTCTGGCTGCTCAGTTTTTTAAGTTCGGATATTTTGCTGCTAATATTATCTTTGCGGTCGCTGCAGTTCTTCAATTGTCTTTTGCCGGTCCCTATCTCAAGGCACTTTAATGCTTCTTTAAGCTGGTTGAACTGCTTTGCCTTTTCGGCCTGGACCGAAAGGGTTGAAAGTTGATTGGCGATCTCACCCTTTAGGTCTGATATCCTCAATAAGTTCTGTTCGGTGGATATGAGCTTTCTTTCGGCGGCCTTTTTCCTGAATTTGTATTTGTTTATCCTCGCCGCTTCCTCAAAGACCCGTCTTCTATCCTCCGGCTTTGACGACAGAATCTCGTCGACCTGTCCTTGATTTATTATAGAATACGAGCCGCTTCCAAGTCCGGTGTCCAGGAAAAGGTCCCTTATGTCCTTGAGGCGGCAGTCTGTCTTGTTTATCTGGAATTCGCTTTCCCCGGACCTGAATGTCCTTCTTCTTATGGCGATCTCCGAGAACTCGGACCTTATCTTGTTGTCAGAATTGTCGAGGGTGATTGTTACTTCCGCAAGGGAAAGGGGTTTTCTTTGGGTTGAACCGGCAAATATCACGTCCTCCAGCGCAGAACTCCGTAGTTCTTTCGGGTTCTGCTCGCCCAAGACCCATCTAACGGCATCAACCAGGTTGCTTTTCCCGCAGCCGTTCGGGCCAACAATAGCTGTAATCCCTCCGAGAGGGTCAAACTCAATTATAGTCTTGTCTGCGAAGGACTTGAACCCTCTCATGGAGAGGCTTTTTAAATACAATTAATCCCCTCCCTAGCATAAAAGAATAACATAAATATATGCTCTGAGTCAATCGGGAAAAGCCCGATCTCCAAGGAAAAGATAAAACAATAAAATGATTGCAAACAGGGCGGTATTACATAAATTTTGCTTAAACAAGCCAAAATATTATATTCAAGAAATGCCACCGTGTGTTTAAATGACATAAAGTCTATGTTATAATAATATTCAAAACACATCTTCCTTATGAGCAATTTTAAAGGAGGGCGGCACGCAATACTTACAGAGCTAAGAATCAAGCTCGTGATTTCATTATTTGTCGCCTTGATTTTCCTACTGGATCTCCGGTGCTTTTCCCAGACATATTCGATCTCCATTATAGAACCACAGGACGAAACCATCACATACAATGAGAGGCTCAATGTAAAGGGCAATGCTGCATTCGTAAATGAGATAACGATAAACGGATTGAAGATAGGCGTTAAATCAGATGGCGCTTTCAGCGCAGGCCTTAGGCTGCATCCCGGCAAGAACCTCGTGGAGATAAAGGCGTTCAAGGACGGCAAAGAGATCCTTAAAAGGATCCGTATACTCAGGGAAATAACCTTTCCTGACATTGAATCGCTTTATAGAGGGAAAAAACATTGGGCAAGACAAGAGATCATCGAAATGTCAACGTTGGGCATAGTTGAGGGATATCCCGATAATACCTTCCTGCCTAGAAGGACGATATCGCGCGGCGAGCTTGCCACATGGATCGCCCGTGCAAAGGACCTTCTCGTGAAGGAGCTTGTGGAGGACGTTTTTTTTGATGTTCCCAAAGAGCACTGGAGGGCGCCGTATATAAGGGCGATAATCGATGTTGGCTATATGGACGGCAGTTCTTTAAAATCTTTCGGCATAGGCGAGAACATGCTGAGGGGCAGGATCGCTAAGGTGATAGACAAAGTGGAGAGCTTGAATGTTCCGGACAGGATAGACAGCAGCCCCTTTTTGGACGTTCCCCTCGATCATCCTGAAGCAGCCGCCATTTACGCCGCCTTTCGTGGTAAAATGGTCATAGGGGTCTCAAAGGTCAAAAGGATATATCAGCCGAACAGGGCTATGAACAGGGCAGAGGCGACAGTGCTCCTATCAAGGGTCAGGAACGTATTGGATAAGTTGAGATCACTTGATGATTTTGAAAAAGGTTATGATGTTTCCGCTTTGTGCAATGTAAATACTCCTCCGACGGTCCAGGTAGCGGCAGTTGATCCGTCGGTCATCTCCAACCAAAGCAAGGTGCTTTTGACTTTTACTGCAAAAATTGTAGACTTGCAGGGGCAGGCAGACATCTCAGAGGTGAAAATTGACCTATCATCAATAGGCGGTCCTCCTAATGCCAAGATGTATGATGACGGGACACATGACGACATTGCCGCGAATGACGGGACATATACGCTTAGGATCGGAATGCAGCCGGGGGTGACCGATGGCGTCAAGTATTTCAAGGTTTTTGTGACGGATAAAGGTGGCTTGACAGCGACTGCGACAATAAGGCTTGAGGTAAAAAAATAGCAGGGGTGATAAATGAACAAGATGATCAGATCAATATTGTCTTTAACGTTGTTCGCTATATTTCTATCAACGCCTGTTTATTGCGTTCTCAATGAAGTCGGGATAAATCCGCTTAACCTTAATGTCGGAGCACGGCCAGGTTCAATGGGTGGTGCTTACACTGCCGTGTCAGACGATATGAACTCAATATTATACAATCCAGCAGCCATTTCAATGAACAAGGGACTTATGTTCATGATACAAGATACGAAGAATTTCTCCATAGCGCAGGCGGCCACCATACCTAATGGTACGGTCGGCCTTGGATTGGTATATAGTGGATTCAGCGATTTCGCCTATCAATCTTCGACCGCAAGCTATGATAATTCCCTGGTCTTTATTGGATACGGATTCAGTCTTGATGACACCCCTTACCTTGCGAACTGCAAGCTGGGCTTTAATTACAAGTATCTGCTTAATCAGCGCTTGTCGCCATTGAGCGGACCAGACCTTTCATCAAGCGGATCATCCGGGATAGACATTGGATTCCTTTACGCGCCGGAGGAAAGCTGGATGCAGTGGGGTCTTGGCTTTTGCAACGCATTTAACAGCGCGTCTTATAAACTTGGCGCAACGACGGAGGCTGAGAGCGGAAGGACAAGCTTAGGTATAGCGGTGAAAATTATCGGAGAACAGAACAGGGCATTATTTTATTCCGACAGCTTTGGCCTGTTAGTTTCCATCGATCAAGGGTTGAGCGGAAAGGCGGAGAACAGGGAATCCTTGGAAGAAGGGCTTGAATTAAGTTTATTTAAGAACTTCGCATTAAGATGCGGCGTCAAACAGGTACTTAAATCCGGAACTGATAAGAGCTATTCATCATACGGCATGGGAGTGAAATTAGGGCCGAACTTGAACCTTGACCTTTCCTCCCAGGAAGATCCTATAACCGAGAAAAGGATATCCGTATTATCCCTTGTGTACATGCCCCCGGTATTTGCCTGGGTGCCGGCTGCCGAAGAGGAACTTCCAAGGGATTTTATAAAGGTCACATATCCGCCGACCGACTACATAACCTATAACGAGACATTACGGGTGCAAGGGTATGTTCGAAAGGGCACGGATATATACGTTAATGATGTCATGGCATATGTTGGAGATAATCTGGACTTCAGTGTTGAGGTGCCGTTAAATCCGGGCAAAAATCTTATTGAAGTAAAGGGCACCCTAAACAAAAAAAGCGAGGTCATCCAACTTAAGGTCCTGCGCAAGGCGAAAGTCATCATAGCGGAAGAAGAGCAGATAGAAAGAGCGATCAAGGTGGACATCAAGAACAGGGAAAATGAACTGAACCTGAGAGGAGCACAGATCGCGGAGCAATTAAAAAAAGCAAAGGATGAGGCTGAGAAGAAGCGCCTTGAACTTGAAGCACAAAAGATCGTTCAGGAACAGGCTCAACTTGAGACACAAAAAGGATTCCTGGAAGGCAAGAAAAAAAGCATAGAAGAAAGAAAAGAAAAGGTGGAGAACCTGGTCACGCTGGGCGTTATAGAGGTCTCGCCTTCGAAAAAGTTCGAAATAGAAGCGAAAATCACGAAAGGTGAAATGGTCAGCTGGCTCGTGAAGGCGGCCAACATATCCATCTCGCCAGTTACCAGCAACGTATGCGCTGACGTTCCAGTCTCTCATAAATACGCGCCCTATATAAAGGCTGCTCTTGACGACGGTTTAATAAAGACGGACGCCAATAATAAATTCTATCCTGACAGTGCGGTCAATGAACTGGAAGGCGAACAACTTTTCAAGCAATTTGGAGTGATCAAGTAACAGATGTCTAAAACAAAGTATTTATTTTTATTGATCATAACGGCAGCTGTCACCATTGCGGCCTCATCATCTTCATTTTCCCAAGATAAGAAGGAGGAAGAGGTTTTGACAAGGGCGCAGGTGATAGAGCGTCTTTCCGCTTCGGATTTCATAAAACAGAAGATCGGTTCTTTGCTTAACTGGGGCGTCGGTTATGATATAACAAAGATAAACAGGACCAATCTTGCGCCGACAATAAAGGATATCAGTGTAGCGCCTATCAAAGCACCTCCTGACGACCGGACGGTGATCTCCCTAATAGTGAAAGTGGACGATCCCGGAGGTTTGGCAGATATCAGGGGAGTGAGGGCGGACCTGAGCTCGATAGGCCGCCTTCCCAATACAATGCTTGTTGATGACGGATTGTGGGGCGATGAGAATCCAAATGACGGCGTCTATACTTTGCAGACCAGCGTATCAAGGAAGATCTCCGAGGGTTCAAAGGACATTCCTGTTGCAGTGTCAAACAAGAAAGGCTGGGTAGCGATAGGCAAGACGAACGTTGATATACAGATCAATCCCACAATAACAATGACATCCGCAACACCCAGGAGGATCAAAGCTGATGGTATAAGCAAAATAAAACTCCTGGCAAAGGTTCAAAATCCGGGCAGGCTCGAGGATATAAGATCCGTGACCGTTGACCTGACCCCCATCGGATCCGAAAGGGAGACAGCTATGTATGACGATGCGACTCACGGGGATGACACGGCTAAAGACGGCATCTTCACTTTGGAGACCGTCGTCAAACCAAGTACTCCTCCAGGTGAAAAAAAGTTGAAAGCAACGGCTGTCAATCTTATCCTTGGGAAGGGCTATGGAGATATAGTCATTACGGTGGAATAAAATGTTATCTACTATTTCTATAATATGCATTTTCTTGCAGATATTCACGACGGGGATGCTGTTGTCCGGCATCTACGCATTCCTGATGAGATACCTTGAATCGAAAAAACAGGAAGATATTTTCTTAAGTACGATTTTTTTGTCGTTCGCACTTTATTCTTCGCTTATCATAATTTCGCAGACAATGTACAGCATGAACATTGCGCTTACATGGATGTTCATGCTGCACAGGATAATATCCGTTGCTATGGTTGTTAACGCTTTGTTCATTGCCGGCTTCATAAGGGCCAGATTCCAAATGAAGGATGAAGGGATCTCCAGGATACTGTTCAGACTATTCCTTGTCGTTTGCCTGGTAGAGATATTCATGCTCATACGTTCGCCGCTCAATCTGGTAGAGAACATAAAGGACATAGCGATCGATCCGGGCGTGCATTTCCTGTCAGCTGTTTCGCCGGAGCTATTTTGGGTGACCCTTTGGGGATTACTTGGCTTTGTTTATCTGCTGCGCGCATTTTCATCAAAACAGGAAGGTGAAAAGAACTTATTCCTGATATCAGGAATCTCGTCGATGCTGTTGATACTTTCATTCTCACTCAACTTTTATTACGCAACGTCCGGGGAAGCAAATTATCTGGCCGCCTCATGGGGCGTTAACCTTCTGGCGGTCATAGGTCTTCTTCTTGGAAATGTCATTGAACAGGGATCAGAGATCGCAAAGCGCCCTTTCTCATATTTCAGGACCCGGATCCTTTATAAGTTGATATTGATATTCATTTTACTCATAGTAATACTTCTTGAGGCAACAACGATCGCCACGATAAACATCGGTCAGGGAGCGCTTGTAAAATCTATAAGGTCGAACTATTCGGAGATAGCGAAAGCCATGGCAATCAGGATAAGCTATATTTCTGACAAAGAGGGCAAGGTTGATTACGCAACCTTGGAAAAGATCGTCAGGGAAGCCACGTTCGGAAAGAGGTACGTTTACATTGTTTCATCGGATGGCAGGCTGTATGCTGGGCCGGACCCCAAAGAGGTCGGGAAAAGCCTGAGCCATCTTCCGTCAGTGGCTGCTGTGAATGCTGGCAAAACCGGCAATGAAGAGTATTACAGCGACTTTTATATCGAGGGCAAGGACAGGGCCATAATTTCAGCGTTCGCACCGGTCCCAAAGTACGGTTATGGCGTCATTGTTGAGATCCCCAAATGGGAAGCGTATTCCCAGATCAGAACGGTATCTACCAATACTTTGATATTCGTGATCCTTGGGATGGTCCTGACGGTATCGGTCGGTATATTCTTCGCAAGGTCAATAGAAAGTTCCATAAAGGAAGTTATCGCAGGCACCGAGGCAATAAGAAAAGGGGACCTTTCAAGGCGTATTAAGATAGACTCCATAGACGAGATAGGGCAGCTTGCCGACGCGTTCAATCAAATGACCAAAGAACTCAAAGATAGCCAGGAGCATTTGATCTCATCTGAAAAGATGCTTGCGCTCGGCACCATGGCGGCTGGTATGGCCCATGAGATAAAGAATCCGCTCGTGTCTTTAAGGACATTCACTCAGTTGCTGCCGCAAAGGTATGAGGACGAAGAATTCCGCAAAAAGTTCGCAGCGGTCGTGCCGACGGAAATAGACAAGATCAACCGCATTGCGGAGAGCCTGCTCAGGTTCGGGAGGCCGCATAAGCCAGAACTAATGCCGGTCAACATAAATGAGCAGCTTGAAGAAGTGCTCGCTTTACTTGAGAATGAGGCAAGGAAAAATAATATCAGGGTTTCCACTAAATTATCAGATATCCCAAAGATCACGGCCGATCAGGGGCAGCTGTCCCAGGCATTTGTCAATATTATACTGAATGCCATACAGGCAATGCCAAACGGCGGTGAGCTGACAGTCAAGACCGATGTTGGTGAGGTCATAAAGCTTGGTCCGATAAGGAAGGAAAAGGCGAAGAGAGCGGAGGAGGTCAGGGGCGAAACATTTGAAGAAGCCATACCGGTGCCTGTTGTTTTTATCGAGATATCCGATACCGGCACAGGGATCGCGGAAGATAACTTAAAGAGCATTTTCGATCCGTTTTTCACCACCAAGGAAGCGACGGGAACAGGGATGGGGCTTCCGATCACGCTTCGCATAATCGAAGAGCATCAGGGCTCGATAAAAGTAAGAAGCCAGGTGGGGAAGGGAACGACCTTCATAATAACGCTGCCGCAAAAGATGGAAAAAGCCTGATCAGAGGGCTGGTGTCGGATTTTTCTTTTTTTCGAGTATTTCCGCGTTCATATACACGCCATCAAAAACTATATTGCCGCCGGAAACAAGCTTGATGTTGCCGTCGGAAAGTATATTATCCTTGCCGTTCATGACATTGATGGCCTTCCTGCTTTCAATGAAAAGCTGATTCAACGCTTTTATCAATCCCTCGTACATATTATCTCCTATGCCTGGTAATCTATCTTTCCAAAATCGTATATGCTTGTTCCCGTGGTCTCTTTTGACGTCGGGGCAAAGAAGGTGTTGTCGTTATCGCCCAATATCCTCTTTGCGCATTCAATTGAATTTATGCTGTTGTCGCCGATCGGGCCGTTGCTCTTGAAGATCGTGGCCGAAAGATTACCTTCGTTATCCACTTCTTTTATCAGAGTGAAGATCGGCTTATTTCCGCTGACATTTCCTACATCCATATTGATCTCCTACATATATATATATCGGATCTCAAGGCAGGATACTTGCATGTTTGAACTCACTAAGAGAACTGGTATATTGAAGCTCGATTTTTGTTTTTCTTGCTATAAATATTCGCTTTTGTTAGAATAATGTCCGGTAAAGTTATATGGCAATGTTCGAAAGGTTCACTGAAAGAGCGGTAAGGGTGATAATGGCATCTCAGGAAGAGGCCAAGCGCCTTGGTGTGCCTTTTGTCGGGACAGAACATCTTCTTTTGGGAATGCTCAGGGAAGGCGAGAGCGTTGTCATAAAGACATTGGAATACTTCAAGGTCTCACCAGCAATGGTGAAAGAGCGGATCGAGGAAGAGGTCAAGAAACCTGAGAGAAAGCTTGATATTGAGATCCCTTTCAGCTCAGCGGTAAAGAAAACGATCGAATTCGCATGGGAAGAAGCAAGGCAGTTCGGCCACAGTTATGTCGGGGTCGAGCACCTTTTCCTCGGCATGCTAAAGGAGCACACGGGATTCGGTACCCGGGTCTTGAGCGAGCTTGGCGTGACATCCGAAGCCGCCAAGAACAAGATCATAAGCCTTCTTGGCGAAGAGTCGGTTTTGCAGAAGCGCGGTCCGCAGATATCAAAAACACCCATACTAGATTCTTACAGCAGGGACCTTACATGGTTCGCAATGGAAAATAAGCTTGATCCGGTGGTCGGGAGGGCGAGGGAGATCGAGCGTGTTATCCAGATACTTTCAAGAAGGAAGAAGAACAATCCAGTGTTGACCGGCGACGCCGGAGTAGGCAAGACAGCGATCGTTGAAGGATTGGCCCAGAGGATATCTTCGGGAGATGTGCCCACACCGCTGATCGGCAAACGTCTTGTTTCCCTTGACCTTGGGCTGATGATCGCAGGGACAAAATACAGGGGCGAGTTCGAGGACCGCCTGAAAAAAGTCATGGAAGAGATAAGGAAGTCGGAAAAGGTCATAGTATTCATCGATGAGCTGCACACGCTTATCGGGGCGGGCGCGGCCGAAGGCGCCATGGACGCCGCAAATATGCTGAAGCCGGCACTGGCTAGGGGAGAAATGCAGTGCATAGGCGCTACAACGATAGAGGAATACCGCAAGCGCATTGAATCTGACGCGGCGCTTGAGAGGAGGTTCCAATCGGTATTGATCGAGGAGCCCACTATTGCACAGACAATAGACATTTTAAAGGGGCTTCGCTCAAGGTACGAGGAGTTCCATAAGGTGAAGATCACCGATCAGGCATTGGTGGCAGCCGCAAGGCTTTCCGCAAGATACATATCTGACAGGCATCTTCCCGACAAGGCCATTGATCTGATGGATGAAGCCGCATCGCGGGTGATGCTTGAATCGCTCGTTGCGCCGCCCGAGCTCATTGAGATCACGAAGGAGCTTGAAAAAGTAAAACATGAAAAGGATATCGCAGCGCAAAATCAGGAATTCGAACATGCGGCGTCGTTAAGGGACAAAGAGGAAGCCCTGAAGCTGCAATACGAGGCGGCGTCAAAGAAGATAAAGGGTTTTGAAAAGGAAAAGTACCCGATCGTTACGGCCGATATAATAGCTAAGGTCGTCTCCACTTGGACCGGGATCCCCGTGAACCAGCTTACAGAGGAAGAAACTGAAAGACTCCTTAAGATGGAGGAGACGATAAGCAAATTCATTATCGGGCAGGAAGAAGCGGTAAGGGTAGCGGCAAAATCAATAAGAAGGGCAAGGGCAGGGCTGAAGGACCCGAGGCGGCCGATAGGATCGTTCCTTTTCATGGGACCGTCAGGCGTTGGCAAGACGGAGCTGGGCAGACGTATCGCTGAGTTCCTTTTTGGCGATGCGGACGCGATGATAAGGATCGACATGTCGGAATACCTTGAATCACACACCGTTTCCAGGCTGGTGGGTTCTCCTCCGGGTTATGTAGGCTACGGGGAGGGAGGCCAGCTGTCGGAGCCGGTGAGGCGACGGCCGCACTCCGTGGTACTTTTGGACGAGATAGAGAAAGCGCATCCGGATGTTATAAACATACTTCTTCAGATACTTGACGACGGAAAGGTGACCGACGCCCAGGGGCATCCTGTTGACTTCAGGAACACGATAATAGTTATGACGTCGAACGTGGGAGCCGACCTGATAAGGAGGGAGACCTCAATAGGGTTCATGACAAGGGATGACGCCCAGATAACTTATGAGAGGATAAAAGAGAAGGTGCTTGAGGAAATGAAGAAGACCTTCAAGCCCGAGTTCCTGAACAGGATTGATGAGCAGATAGTTTTCAAGCCGCTTTCAAAGGAAGACCTATTGAAGATAGTCGACATAATGATCGCCGAAACGAACGAAAGGTTGATCGAGAAAGGCTTATCGCTTATCTTGAGCAAGAAAGCGAAGCAGTTCATAGTCGATAAGGGTTACGATCCCAAGTTCGGCGCAAGGCCGCTAAGAAGAACCATCGAAGAGCATATCGAGGACAAGCTGTCCGAAGAGATCCTTAAGGGCAGGTTCGGCTACGGCAGCAAGATAACGGCCGACGTTAAGCAGGACAAGATGGCGTTCTCAGGCAAGATCTCACCGAAGGTAAAAGCCGCCGCGAAAGAAGAAAAAGCCCCCGTAAGCAAGAAAGAAAAAGAGCTGCAGAAGAAAGCCTGAAGATCTAGATTTTACCCGTTAACTTGTGCGCAGTACGTGCGATCATTTCCCAAAATATGAAACGCCATTCAGCCCTTACCCTCCACTGTGTTGACCTGGGATCATAGACCCTGGCTGATTCAACGGGATAGAATGTCACTCTCGGGAACCTTCTTCTAAATGACATATATTCTCTCTGCAGCTGGAGAGGATGTGCTACAAGCGCCACGGACCTAATATTATGTTTCGTGAATTCACTATCAACAAGTTGTATAAGTACCTCGAAATCCCGGTTCTTTTCAATAAAACCACTGATCACGTTTAATCCCCATGACCTTACATCAGGTTGTGCGATCATTGATATATGAGAGCTGTTAAGCGGGGACCTGGAATGGACTATGGCTGACGTGGCCATCGCGTGCGCTTCCGTTATTCCCGCCTCATTGGCGCCGCCGCAGAAGATCATCCTTCTTGCATGTTTATCCTGATATGCCTGTAGGACCGTCAAAGCAACGCTTTCGGTGGCGGTAGTACATTCTCCATTCGGCCTCTGACCGAAAGCCATCCCAAGAGCTGCGTCAACGGGCGGCAATTTCCCTAATGGAACAGCCACGCTGCAGCGCATGATGTTGACTATAGGATCCAGTACTCTAACCATAAGAAGCTCCCTTAAATATACCCTCTATTATATTATCGATAAGAACGGCAAATAATTTCATATTGCCGTGACCTTGCCAATGATAGGGCTGTGTAGTAGTATTCATTGCTATGCCGAAAGTGGATATCAAGTTCGTCTGCCAGTCATGCGGCTATGAATCCCTCAAGTGGGTAGGGAAATGCCCCGAATGCAACCAGTGGAACTCGCTTGTTGAGGAGCAAACCCAGGTAGCCTCATCAAAACAGTTAAAGCAGATCATTACATCCTCAAAACCTCAGGCCATCACGGAGATAACTTTCAAGGATGAAGAAAGGAGCGCGACCGGGATAAAAGAGCTCGACAGGGTGCTCGGCGGAGGTGTGGTTTTAGGTTCTGTCGTGCTTGTTTCGGGTGATCCCGGGATCGGCAAATCGACCCTGATGCTCCAGGCGGCAAGCTCCCTTTCCAAGAACGGCGTACTATTATATGTGTCCGGCGAGGAATCGCCCAAGCAGATATCGCTTCGGGCAGATCGGCTCAGCTCAAAGAACAAGAACCTACAGATAGTTTCCGAGACCAACCTTTTCGCGATCGAATCACATATAAACAATATCAGTCCCAAGTTCGTTATCATTGATTCCATCCAGACGATCTACAGGGAAGACCTGCCTTCAGCCCCGGGATCCGTCAGCCAGGTGAGGGAGTGCGCGGCCTACCTTGTAAGAATAGCGAAAACAACGGGAATCCCCATATTCCTGATAGGACATGTCACAAAGGAAGGAACAATCGCCGGTCCCAGGATTCTTGAGCATATCGTTGACACGGTCCTTTACTTTGAGGGCGACAGGAACAAGCAATTCAGGATACTTCGCGCCACAAAGAACAGGTTTGGCTCCACGAACGAGATAGGTATATTCGAAATGAGGCATGCCGGGCTGATCGAGGTTGCGAACCCTTCAGAGGTGTTCATTTCAGAGCGGCCGAAGGATGCTTCCGGTTCCGTAATAACGGTGATCATCGAAGGAACAAGGCCGATGCTTGTAGAGGTCCAGTCACTCGTCAGCTATTCGGGCACTCCCATCCCGAGAAGGACGGCTAACGGGATCGAGTATAACAGGGCATTGATGCTGACCACCGTTCTCGAAAAAAGGGCGGGGATGAAGCTTTATGAAAAGGATGTTTACGTCAACGTGGCCGGCGGAGTGTGGATCGAAGAGCCGGCGGCCGACCTTCCTGTCCTTGTTTCGATGGCTTCGTGCTATAAGGATAAGATCATTGACGAAAAGACCGTGGTAATAGGGGAGGTGGGGCTTGCAGGGGAGGTCAGGGCAGTGAACCTGATAGAAGAGCGCATCAAGGAAGCCGCAAAGCATGGTTTCAAGACCGCCGTTATACCAAAAGGCAACGCAAAGGAACTTTCCAATATAAAGAGCATCAATGTCATTGCCGTTGCCAGCATAGGAGAGGCAATCGCACAGTTGCTAAAGTAATTGGAATCTTTTTAAGGGGGGATTAACATGAAAAAAGTATTGATCGCGTCCGTCGTATTAGCCCTGCTATCGCTCCCTGTATTCTCTCAGCCTGTCGACAAGCTGATCTCTGTTGACGGCCACGGCGAGGTCAACGTTGAACCGAATGTGGCATACGTAAGATTCGGAGTTGAGGTCATAGAGAACGAGGCCGTTAAGGCGCAGACGGTCAATGCCGAAAGGATGACCAAGCTCATACAGGCCATGAATGATATTGGTATTGAAAGAGATAATATTGAAACCGAAAATTATAATTTGACCCCTCTGACAAAATACGGTCCGGATAAGAAGATCCAGATAATCGGGTACAGATGCGATAATCAGGTAACGGTCACTATCGATAATATGGACACGGTCGGTAACGTGATCGATAAGGGCATCTCTGCCGGTGCGGACAGGGTGGACAGCCTGACATTCAGCATAAAGGACGAGCAAAAATACAAATATATAGCGCTGGAAAAGGCGGTCGAGGACGCCAAAGGAAAAGCGAGAACGATCGAGAATGCTGCAAAGGTCCAGATAAAGAGAATATATAATATCAGTGAAAAGGGCGCAGCCGTTATGCCTGTCGGGTTCGGGAGGTTCGCTGTAGCGGCCATGGAATCAGCTCTGGCAACGCCTATAATCTCGGGTAAGGTAAAAGTTACAGCGGATGTCCAGATGCACTTCGAGTTTTAGCCTGCAAGGCCGACTATCGCATCCCTTAGCCTTTCCAGTTCGTTCTCGTGATCGGACTTAGCCGGCTCTTTTCCTTTATACTTTTCGAATGATATCGGCTTTCCGATGTTCAGGGTTATAGGGACAAGATTTATAAGAAAGGAACCCTTCCGCATCATGTTAAAACTGCCGGATATCCCTATAGGCACCACATTGGCTCCTGACCGAACGGCCATTATCATGCTTCCGCGCTTAAAGGGCCCCACTTTTCCGGTCTTACTCCTTGTGCCTTCCGGAAAGATCAAAATGCAGTCTTCCTCATCCAGATCTTTTGCGGCCGAACTTATCGTCTTGTAGGAGGAAAGGGCAACTTCCCTGTCTATGGGAATATACCCCGCAAGTCTGAGGTATCCTCCAAAGAAAGGTATCCTGAACAGCTCCTTCTTTATTATGAACCGGAAATATCTCGGAAGGTAAGCGAGAAGAAGCAGGATGTCGGCGACACCCTGGTGGTTAGATGCGAATATCAAGGGACCTGACCTTGGGATATTGTCCAAACCGGAAACCTTTACCCTTGCGCCGCTCAACAGGACAAGCATTCTTGACCAGATCCTAGCGGCGAACTGGAACGTCCTGTACTTTTTCTTTGTGAACAGCGCAAATATCATGGTGATAAAGGTGCCTACAATAAAGGTCAGGACGATCACGAGGTAAAAGAATATCGTGTGCAGTATTTGCAAGATCAATTTCATAATGGGAAATATACCATAAATGAAAATTTCTATCTACTTTTTCCCGTGGATCATTCGCCGGACAGGACCCTGATGACCTCCTCCCTTGTTGTCGTACCGTCTTTGATAAGTCCTTCGCTTATTTCAAGCATTGTCCTGAATCCAGATGCACGGGCTAACTTGAGCAAAATAGAATTCCTTGCCCTTTCGTGTATCGCATCCCTCAAGTTGCCGTCGATCCTCAACACCTCAAAAACAGCGGTCCTTCCCTGATAACGGTTGTTAATAGGGTCCCACTTCCTGACGAGCCTCTGAGCTATTATGCAGTTGATCGATGAGAGAAGATAAGGTTCGATACCGATGTCAACAAGCCTGTTTATCGATTCAACGGCGCTGTTCGTATGCAATGTTGAGAATACAAGATGCCCGGTCATCGCGGCCCGCACTGCTATCTCCGCGGTTTCCATGTCCCTTATCTCGCCGACCATTATTATGTCGGGGTCCTGCCTTAAGACGGACCTTAATCCCCTTGCAAAAGTCAGACCGCTTTTCTCGTTGACCTGAACCTGATTTATCCCGGACAATTGATATTCGATGGGATCTTCGATGGTTGTTATGTTCTTTTCATTGGAATTTATCCGGCTGAGGGACGCATATAGGGTGGTAGTTTTCCCTGATCCGGTCGGTCCCGATACGAGCAAAAGACCCTGAGCTCTTTTGATCTCTTCATTATAAATTTTCAGCTGGTCTCTGCCCATGCCCAGTTCTTCGATCGGGAGCGCCATATTATTCCTGTCAAGTATCCTGATCACCGCTTTTTCACCCCAGAATGTCGGGATAGTGGAGATCCTCAGGTCAAATTCCCTGTCCGATGATCTAATGAATGTCCTGCCGTCCTGAGGCAGCCTTTGCTCGGAAATATCAAGATTTGAGATGACCTTGATCCTTGAGATCAACTGCTGATGGATGTTTTTCGGTATAGAACCCCCGTCATTCAGCAAACCGTCCACCCTATATCTGATATCGATCTTTTCCTTCCTTGGCTCGATATGGATATCACTGGCATTCAGCTCAACAGCTTTCTCAGCCAAATTATTCAATAAACTGACCGCATTTGAGTATTTAGCTTCCATTAATTGACCTTCTTATGGGATAACGGATGCAATTTACACGCCAAGAGGAAAAGTGTGTGAGGTTCGGTTAAGTTGTAGTGATTATCGGCTAATGACGGATGTTATGACAGGTCTACTTTTTAAATGACTTAACGGCTTCTACTACAGTTGCCTTCATAATATCTACCGGTGGTTCCTGCTCGGTGAACAGTGAAAAAGCCAAAGCGCCCTGTCTTACGAGCATATCCATGCCGTTCCGTGTTCTTGCACCCGCTTTTTTTGCCATTTTCAAGAGCTCGGTCTCCTCAGGATTATATATCAAGTCATAAACAAGGGCATTTGACGGTATTTTTATGCTTTTATCGATGGGACACTCGTCCTTTTTCGGATGCATTCCCACAGGAGTTGCGTTAATGAGCAGGTCGCACGACTCTATGCTTACCTTAAGCTCATTGCTGTCGGTAGGGCATGCGTAAGGCGCTATCTCAAAATGGGAATTTATATATTCGCAAAGGTTTTTCGACTTTTCATAGACCTTATCGGCTATTATCAATGTCTTAATGCCTTCTTTTGCGATCATGATCGATACTGCCTTTGAACCGCCTCCTGCCCCAAGGATCACGGCCTTTTTTCCTTTCGGATCGAAGTTACAGTCTTTTTTGAGAGAGTCTATAAAGCCAGGGCCATCCGTGTTATATCCAACGAGCTTACCGCCTTGATTTAGAACGGTATTGACCGAGCCTATAAGCCTGGGGATCTTTGTGGTCTCATCAAGAAATGCGATGATGCTTTCCTTGTGCGGTATCGTAATGTTCGCGCCAACGAAGCCGAATGCCCTGAGCCCATTAAGAGCCTTTCCCAGGTCCTGTGCATTGACCTGCAGGGGTATGAAGCAGTAATCTAGCTTCAATTTGTCAAAGACAGCGTTGTGCATCTCAAAAGACACGCTGTGCTCCAACGGATCGCCTATAAGCCCGATGATTTTTGTTGTCCCATGGATGTTTTTCGGCATATTGTAGATTAGTATACAATCATAAATTTTATGCGTCAACACTATTGATAACGAACATCATATAGTATATAATTCACTTTCTATTTATAGATTATATGGAGGGATCTAATGGCAAAAATTTATATAATAGATGTTACGAACAGGGACGGTGTGCAGACTTCTCGCCTCGGGCTTGCGAAGCTTGAGAAGACCATCATTAATATGATGTTGAACGAGATGGGAGTGTTCCAATCCGAGTTCGGCTTCCCTTTCACGTACCATGAGAAAAATTATATGAACGCGAACCTGGAACTTGCGGAAATGGGAGTGCTGAAGCCGATAAGGCTTGAGGGCTGGTGCAGAGCCATAAAAAGGGATGTAGACCTGGCTTACAAGCTTGTGCCGAAGATAAAGCATTTGAACCTTTCGATCTCAACATCCGACATAATGCTTGAAAGCAAATTCCTGGGGAAGATGAGCAAGGGTGAAGTGATAGCTAAAATGCAGGAAGCGGTAAAAGCCGCCTATAACTACGGCGCGGAGACGATCGGTGTCAACGCCGAGGATGCTTCCCGCTCGGAAATGAAGTTCCTTGTTGAGTTCGGCCAAGCGGCAAAACAGGCCGGGGCGAAACGTTTAAGATACTGCGATACTCTGGGGGCCGACGATCCAAAAACGATATATGAAAGGATAAATGAACTTGCGGCAAAGACAAAGATGGCGATAGAGATGCACTGCCACAATGACCTCGGTATGGCTGTGGCGTGTTCAGTTGAAGGGGCGAAAGGAGCGATCGATGCCGGCCAGGACGCATATATCAACACAACGGTGAACGGTATCGGCGAGCGGGCTGGCAATGCCGACCTTATTTCGGTACTTCTTGCCCTCAAATATGCAAGCGGATTCAAGGATAAGGGATATTTCCCGGATGGTATCAAGTTGGACCAGGCGTGGAGGATAGCTAACTATGCTTCTTACGCTTTCAGGATCCCGATACCAGTGAATCAGGTGGGTGTTGGGGCGAACGCATTTGCGCATGAATCTGGCATCCATGCTGACGGCGCCCTTAAGGACAGGAGAAATTATGAGCTGTATGAGTTTGAAGAGCTGGGAAGAGGCAAGGAAGAGCTTGTGGAAACAGGCCGCCTAATAACCGTTGGCGAGTACAGCGGGATAAAAGGTTTCAGGAACGTGTTCGGAAAGCTCGAGGTGGAGTTCAAGGACGACAATGAAGCAGAAAAAATACTTGAGCTTGCCAGGTACGCCAATGTACATACGCAAAAGCCTTTGACCAAGGAAGAGCTCATGTTCGTCGCGAAATATCCGGATCAGGCAAGGAAGATCCTTACCGTAACCCCTGCATAAGGAGTATCGCTTTGAAGAAATCTAGAGTATTGATAGTTACAGGAAGCCAGTCGGACATGCCAACCGCTCAAGGGGCCATGAAAATACTTGATGACCTTAAGATATCTTATGACATGAAGATAGCTTCCGCCCACAGGAATCCCAAGACAGTAATGCAGCTTGCTGAAGGCGCAGAAAAGAAATATGACGTGATCATCGCCATGGCCGGGGGTGCCGCGCACCTTCCCGGAGTGATCGCGGCGAGCACGCCGCTTCCCGTTATCGGTGTCCCTGTCGAGACTAAATCGCTTTCCGGTTTTGATTCCCTTTATTCGATAGTGCAAATGCCGACCGGGATTCCTGTCGCAACGGTGGCAATAGGCGGATCAAAGAACGCCGCTTTGCTTGCGGCCCAGATACTTAGCGTTAAATATCCAAATATAAGGAAACAGATTATACAGCTGAAGAATAAAATGGAAAAAGGGTATAAGCTCTAAATGTCACTCTGAGCGAAGCCCTGCCTGTCGGCAGACAGGGAAGAGTCTGATCCCTTATTAAGTTCATAGATTCTTCGGTCACTTTGTTCCCTCAGAATGACGGTATAGTTGATTAGGGGGTGTTTTGTGGCTAATTGGATAGATGTTATCGCAGTTATTGCTATAGCCTTCTTTGTTTATAATTCCTCCACCAGGGGAGCAATGAGGTCTCTGCTTGACGTTTTCGTGGTCCTTATATCAATATTTTGCGCCGGGATAATGTTCAAATTCCTTGCTACGACCATCATGCCGTTCTTAAGGTCAACAGACAGGGCCGTTTATGCCATAGTTTTTCTGGTCTTCTGGGTCATTGCTTTCGTCATACTGGACCTTCTGGCCGCTTCCCTGCAGAAGGTGATAAGGGTGACGTTCATGAATCCCGTGGAATCGCTCGGCGGAGCCATGCTTGGCCTTATCAAAGGGATACTGATAGTCGGGCTCGTGATACAGCTTTTAATGATGCTGCCTGTGGCGACAACTTATAAGGACCTAATTGACATGTCGCTTTCAAAAAGGCTTTCTTTACCCACATTAAGAAAATCCTATTCTTCGCTGTTCGGGGTATTTCCACAGATCGACCTTTTCATCCAGGAAAAGGTGATACCCGTTGTTCCCACCAAGGAAAAACTACCAAATCTTTAATGAGGCCCCTTACAAGATCGTTCTACAGTAGGAACACCAAGGTAGTTGCAAGACAGCTTCTTGGAAAGTACATTATCCGAAAGTTTTCTAAGAGAATGCTTATCGGTAAGATAGTCGAAACCGAAGCGTATCTTGAAGATGATCCCGCAAGTCACGCATTTAAAGGCAAAACACCCCGTTGCGCTCCGATGTTCGAACACCCCGGACACGCTTACGTGTATTTCATTTACGGGACCCATTATTGCCTGAACGCTGTCACGGAGAAATACGGCAAAGCAGGCGCTGTACTCATCAGGGCGGTCGAACCAGTCAGCAATATTAAACTTTCAACCAACGGACCGGGCAAGCTGACAAGAGCTCTAAAGATCGGCAAGGGATTAAACAGGGCTGATCTGACCAGGGGGGACCTTATAATTGCTGAAGGAAAACGCGAAAAATTCAAGATAATACACACGAAAAGGATAGGAATCTCAAAAGCTTCGCATAAGCCCTACAGATACTACATAAAGAATAATCCTTACGTTTCAAAACATTGAAAATAGCATTTACTCCATTTATTCCTACACGAACAGATTTCTGATATAATCAATCCCGCAATGAAATATGTGATACTGATAGGGGATGGGATGTCCGACAGACCACTTAAAGCGCTTGGCGGAAAGACGCCGCTTGAAGTCGCAAAGACGCCCAACTTGGACTACCTTGCCAGGAACGGCATCGCTGGGACGGTAAGAACTGTCCCAAAAGGGATGCAGCCGGGATCGGACGTAGCCAACCTCTCGCTTTTCGGATATGATCCCAGGAAATACTATTCGGGAAGAGGCCCGCTTGAGGCGCTTAACATGGGGATCAAGCTTTCCAAGGATGACGTGGTTTTCCGCTGTAATACTGTGACCGTCAAAAAAGGCAAAATGGCAGATTATAGCGCGGGGCATATCAAGACCTCCGATGCAAAACAATTGATCAAATTCCTCGATAAAGAGATCGGCGGCAAAAGGTTTAAATTCTATCCAGGCGTAAGTTATAGGCACCTGATGGTGGTCAAAGGCATTGGCGATAACGTCAAATGCACCCCTCCACATGATATTTCGGGGCGACCGATAAAAGGATATCTGCCGAAAGGGCCTCGGTCTGAGATCATTAAGCAGCTTATGTTCGAATCGAAAGAACTTCTCGAGGACCTCAAGTCGAATAAGACAAAATGCAACATGATATGGCTGTGGGGTCAGGGCAGAAAGCCGAAGGTCCCGTCCTTCAAAAAGAAATATAGGAAGACCGGATCGGTGATCTCTGCCGTTAATCTTGTAAATGGTATTGGCATAGCTATAGGGCTAAAGCCGATCAAAGTACCTGGAGCGACCGGATATCTTGATACAAATTATATCGGCAAAGCCAAATACGCTTTGAATTCGCTTAGAAAGAAAGACTTTGTATTTGTCCATGTCGAAGCTCCGGATGAGGCGGGGCATGAGGGGAATATCAAACATAAGGTCAAAGCAATCGAAGACTTTGACAGGTATGTCGTCGGTACAGTATTGAAAGGGATCCGTAAGTTCAAGGACTTCAAGATACTGGTGTTGCCTGATCACCCGACGCCGATATCGATAATGACCCACTCGGCTGAACCGGTCCCATTTGCCATGTATTCAAGCAAAAAACGAGTGAAAGGGATAAAAGCATATACTGAGAGATATGCTTCAAGATCCGCGATAAAATTCAGCTCCGGACCGGCGTTGATAGATTTCTTCTTCAAAAAAGAATGATCAATCGGACAGCTTCGGATAGAAGTAATAGAACAATATCTTAATAACAGCGGCAACAGGCAAAGCAAGAAAAACCCCGAGTATTCCAGCCATTTTTGCGCCTATAAGAACGGCAAATATGACCACTACAGGATGGACATGTATGAACTTGCCTACCACGTTCGGGATAATGAGGTAATCTTCGATCTGCCTTAGAATAAAGTAAATGATCACAATGATCGCCGCAAGCGATACATTTGTCATTCCATAAGCGACAACAGGCTGGTTCAGAGCAACAAGAGCGACGAGCACCGTGGCAACGATCGGTCCTATGAGAGGTATCATTTCAAGGATGCCCGTCGCTACCGCCAAAAGCAAGGCATAATCCACTTTTAATAAAACAAGGAATATCCAGCCATCAAATCCCATTATGAACATCAAGATTATCAATCCTCTTATGTACGCCCCGAGTGTGTCATTAATGTCATTCGTAACGGCCCTGACCTCTCTCCTGAATTTTGAAGGGGTCAGCATGAGGAAGAATTTAATATATTTTTCACCGTCAAGAAGGATATAAAATGTAAAAACGAGATATAGCATTATCAGGAGGAAATGCTCAAGCGTGCTGAATAGGACAGGAAGAGCAAAGATCGGGACCTGAGCTTTGATCCAGTGCTGAAGCTGAAATATGATCTGCCTGTAGCTTATTTCAATGCCAAGTATCGTCCCTTTGTCTGCCAAGTAAAGCCTGCTAAGGAGATTTGACCTCATTTGCGCCGGATCACTTAAAAATTGTGTCAACTGGGAATTGACCATCGGTATCAGTATCGAAAGCCCCCAGTATATGAATATCCCGAGAATGACGTAAACAAGTATTATCCAGATGATATTTGGAAGCCTGCTTTTCCTTTCAAGCAGGTATATCAGAGGAGCGAACAAATAGGCGGTTATAAGCGCCCACAGGAAAGGGTAAATGACATTTCCCACGTATTTTAATATCAGGAACGCGATAAGACCGAAGAATATCCACACAACTATCTTTGTTCCCTGTGATAGCTTTTCGCCCTTCGGGCCCTTGAGCGTTCTTTTGTGCATTTTCAACCAGTGGAATATTGTCGGCATGGCTTTCGAATGATACGATTTTAGATGTCTGTTTTCAAGTCTTTTTTGGACACTGCATTGACTAATATATATGTTATGGCATAAAATACGTTCTATGAACAAGAAAGTGTGTATTATCGGGCTTGGCCTCATCGGAGGCTCTATCGGCATGGCCATCAAGGAAAAGAACCTTGCCGAGGTCATCGGATTGACCAGGAAAAGGCAGAAGATCGGGCTTGCCCTTGAAAAAAAAGCCATCGATTTCGGGACCACAGACACGAGGGAAGCGGTCCGGGAAGCGGACATTATCTTCATAAGCTATCCCATACACCTGATAATCCCGGAACTTAAGAAGATGATCAGGTTCGTTAAGCACGGAGCCATCATAACCGATGTCGGAAGCACCAAAAAGGAGATAGTTGAGCAGGCAGAAAAGCTCATGCCAAAGGGTGTTCATTTCGTCGGGGGTCATCCAATGGCAGGTAAGGAAAAAATAGGGCTTGATATTGCCGAGAGCGGCTTGTTCTGGGGCAAAAGCTGGGTGCTGACCAGGACAAAAAAAACCAGCAGAAAAGCATTGACCGACCTGAAGGATCTGATAAGGAAGTTGGGCGCGAAAGCCATCGTTCTTGATCCTGCCGTACACGACAGCGCGGTCGCGGGAATAAGCCATATACTTGTTGCCGTGTCGGCATCGCTGGTCAATGCTGTCGACAGTTCAACCGGGCTGAAAAGTTTAATGTTCCGTCTGGCAGCTTCCGGCTTCCGCGACACCACGAGAGTGGCATCAGGGGACCCGATGCTTGCAGTGGACATGTTCTCAATGAACAAGAAGCCAGTGCTTAGAGCTTTGGCTTCCTTCAAAAGGTGCCTGTCCAGGATCGAGAGCGCGATAAAAAGAGGCAGCGCTTCCAATATAAAAAAGGAATTATCCAGGGCAAAATCACTCAGGGATTCTGCCTTCGAATAAAATTATGGAAAAGTACATAATAAATCCACCGGCAAGACTGGAGGGTGAAATATCCCTTCCGGGCGACAAATCCATTTCTCACAGGGCGGTCATGATCGGATCGATCTCAAAAGGTGAAACTATCATTGAGAACTTTCTGCGAAGCGATGACTGCCACAGGACGATAGATTGCTTCAAGAAAATGGGCATCGAAATCGAAGAGGGCGAGACGATCAAGATCAACGGCAAGGGATTGAGCGGACTGACAGAGCCGCATGACGTTCTCGATGCCGGAAATTCGGGCACAACAATAAGACTGCTTATGGGGATCCTTGCAGGCCAGCGATTCCACGCGACCATAACGGGAGACGAGTCGATAAGAAGAAGGCCGATGGGAAGGGTCGTGGAACCGCTTAAAAAGATGGGAGCGAAGATCCACGGAAGACAAAAAGATACACTTGCCCCGCTCACGATCTTCGGGGGAAAGCTGGATCCCATAACATATGAACTACCAGTAGCTTCCGCACAGGTAAAATCGGCGATACTTTTGGCGGGGCTTTATGCTGAAGGACAGACAACCGTGGTGGAAAAGAAAATGAGCAGGGACCACACGGAAAGAATGCTTGAACATTTCGGTGCGGAGATAAGAACGGAAGCCGGAAGGATAACGATCAAGGGGCGCCCGGACCTGAGAGCGCAGACCGTAAGCGTCCCGGGCGACATTTCCTCTGCGGCATTCCTTATGGTGGCTGCGTGCCTTGTCCCGAATTCAAAGGTGCTTCTCAGGAACGTAGGCGTTAATCCCGGAAGGACAGGCATACTTGAGGTCCTTCACAGGATGAACGCGAATATAGAGGTAATGAACGAAAGGATAGTATCGAACGAGCCGGTCGCAGACATATCAGTGCGTTCAAGCGAGCTCAAGGCGATAACTATGGACGGCGAACTCGTGCCGAGGGTGATCGATGAGATCCCCATTATTGCCCTTGCAGCCACTCAGGCAAAAGGCGAGACAGTCATACGCGGTGCTGAGGAATTGAGGTTCAAGGAAAGCGACAGGATAAAGACAACCGTTAAGGAACTGCGAAGGCTCGGAGTTGACGTTGATGAGCTGCGGGACGGCCTTAAAGTAAGGGGCAAGGTTAAATTAAAATCATGCGTATGTCAGTCATACGGTGATCATAGAATAGCGATGCTTGGAGCGATCGCCGGCCTGATAGCTTCAGAGGGGACAACGGTCGAAAAAACATCATGCATCGATACCTCTTTCCCTGACTTCCCTGACTTCTTGAATAAGCTTGCCGGAAAAGAATGCATTGAAGTGGCACCGCTGGGTTGATATGACAGCTTCAAGGATAATAGTTCTTGATGATTCTTTGGTCACTAAGATAGCCGCAGGTGAGGTGGTGGAACGTCCGGCATCGGTGGTCAAGGAACTTGTCGAGAACTCGATAGACGCGGGCGCGGCAAGGATAACTGTCGAGATAAAAAACGGGGGCAAGAAGCTCATCAGGGTCACGGATGACGGTTGCGGCATGACAAAAGATGAAGCCGCTCTTTCGCTTGAACGCCATTCAACAAGCAAGATAAGGACGGCAGACGACCTTTTTAACATCAGAACGCTCGGTTTCAGGGGAGAGGCGCTTCCAAGCATATCTTCCATATCAAAGCTGCAATTATTGACAAAGGTTAAGGATGCCGACATAGGTACCAAGGTGGTGTCCGAAGGCGGAAAAATCCGGGAGATAGCTGATTACGGGTGCCCTTCCGGTACGACCGTCAATGTTGAAGGACTTTTCTTCAATACACCTGCAAGATTGAAGTTCATGAAGAGCCCGAATACCGAAGTAAGCCATATACTGGACATAGTGTCCAGGTTCATCCTGTGCAATCCCGGCATCTCATTTCGAATGATAAATGACGGCAATGAGGTCATTTCGTCATCAGGAAGCGGCAAATTGACCGATTCCATTGCATCTGTTTACGGTCTGGACATTGTGGATACGCTAGTTGAGGTCAAAAAAGACAGTTCAAAGATCCCTGTTTGGGGTTATATTAGCCAGCCGGTGATATCAAAGTCCGACAGGGGAGGGGAATCGATCTTCGTCAACGGACGGTACATCAGGAACATGCTCTTATCAAGAGCGCTGGAGGAATCATACCGCAACCTTATCCCGAACGGCAAATATCCGATAGCGGTCATGCACATTGAGATCGATCCCGGCAAGATAGACGTGAATGTCCACCCTACAAAAAGGGAGATAAAGTTCGAAAGGCCTGATGAGGTCATGAGCGCAGTAAGAAGGTCCGTTACGGATTCGCTGTCAAGACTTGCGCCATCGGACGTTGCTGTCCCCCATCAAGGATATGATCTCGGGAATAAGCGGGAACCCGATCAAGCGGATGAGCTGCGCATGTTCGGTCCTGAAAACGCGCAAGTCCAAAATCTTGAGTCTCTGCATCCGCAGGAGGAGCTGGACGGTTTCAAGATACTTGCGCAGATATCGAGGACATATATCATCGTGGCAAAGGGAAATGAACTTATCATTATTGACCAGCACGCGGCTCATGAGAGGATATTGTACGAAAAGTTGAGGTCAAAGGATTTTTCGGGTTCGCAAAGGCTGCTGATAAACCAGACAATAGAGCTCCCGCCTTCTGATTTTACGGTGCTGATGGATAACCTTGATTTTGCATCAAGCTTGGGTTTCGATCTCGAACCTTTCGGTAAAAACACGTTCATCGTAAGAGCGATACCGTCAGCAATCGAATTTAATCAGGCAAAGGAAGCGATCGAAGAGATAATGTCAGATCTTGTCGAAACGTTAAAGATACGCGATTCGACCAGAAAGAAAGACGAGGCGCTTAAGATGCTTGCATGTAAAGGCGCCGTAAAGGCGGGCGATGAGCTCGGTTACGAGGAGATGAGGAAACTGGTCAGCGATCTATTGAATATGGAATTCGCCACGACCTGTCCGCATGGCAGGCCGGCCATCTTTAGGCTATCCGTAAATGATTTGGAAAAAATATTCAAGAGGAAATAGATTAACTTCGAGAAATAACCCTGCCTGACGCCTGCCTGTCGGCAGACAGGGCAGGCAGGCAAGATACAAGAGGCAATCCCCAAATAATATCCAATTATCAATGATCAATAATCTAATAATATTCAATATGTAAGTAAGTTGATAGATACTAATATGTTTGATTATTTGTAATTTATTGTTGTAAACCATGTAAATCAAATGGACGGAAGAACATTTAAAAGCTAACTTATATTCAATATTTGACATATATTGTGCTTCTCTGCTAGTATCTTGCAAGTTTATCTTATGGCAAACAATCTTGTAATAGTTGAATCGCCGGCAAAGGCAAAAACCCTTAAGAAATTCCTTGGGGCGGATTATGATGTAAAGGCTTGCGGAGGCCATGTGCGCGACCTTCCGCCAAGCACCCTCGGTGTTGACATCAAGAACAACTTTGAGCCCAAGTACCAGGTAATAAGGGGAAAGTCAAAGATATTAAAGCCTCTCAAGGAAGCAGCGAAGAAAGCAAAGGTAGTTTTTCTTGCGCCTGATCCTGACAGGGAGGGCGAGGCAATAGCATGGCACCTCTCAAAAATACTTGGTGACGGAAAGATAAAAAGGATCGAATTCAACGAGATAACAAAAAGAGCCGTGGAAGAGGCCGTAAAGAACCCGCGTGAGATCAACATGAAAAGGGTGAATGCGCAGCAGGCAAGGAGGATATTGGACAGGCTCGTTGGTTACAAGCTTTCCCCGCTTTTGTGGAAAAAGATAAGGAAAGGACTTTCCGCGGGCAGGGTCCAGTCGGTCGTAGTAGAACTGATCTGCGAAAGGGACAAGCTGATCAAGCAGTTCAAGCCGGTGGAATATTGGTCCATGGTGGCTTCTTTCACGGCTTCCGATGAACAGGAAAAGTTCATCGCAAAGCTCATTGAGAAAGCCGGCAACAAAGTGCAGATCGGGAACAAGGAAGAAGCCGATAGGATATTGGAGGAATTAAAAGGTTGCGTCTTCTCAGTGAGCGGTGTTGTTAAGAAAGAGCAAAAAAGGAATCCATCCGCTCCGTTCATCACATCAACATTGCAGCAGGAAGCATCAAGCAAACTTGGATTCTCGCCGAAAAGGACAATGATAGTGGCACAGCAGCTGTATGAAGGCGTGGAAACAGCGCAAGAAGGATCTGTCGGTCTGATAACGTACATGAGGACGGATTCTGTCAGGGTAGCAAAGGAAGCACAAGAAGAAGCAAGGGAATTGATAGCGGGCGAGTTCGGGCCTTCTTATGTTCCCGCCGAGATCAGGGAATATAAGACGGCAAAACAAGCCCAGGACGCCCACGAAGCGGTAAGGCCCACTTCGGTCCTGCGCAAGCCTGAATCGATAAAGGCCGATCTAACCGATGAGCAATTCAAGGTCTATCAACTTATATGGAACAGATTTATGGCATCGCAGATGACGTCAGCTGTGCTCGACAAGACACAGGTGGACATATCGGCGACATGCAGCGACAGGGCCGAGAGCTATGTTTTCAGGGCGAACGGATCGGTCGTCAAGTTCGACGGTTTCATGAGAATATATATGGAAAGCACGGATGCCGAGGATGAAGAGAAAGAGGGCATTTTACCGGAGATTAAAGAAAGACAGGACCTGAAGATGCTTTCGCTTGAACCAGGCCAGCATTTTACGCAACCGCCGCCAAAATATACGGAAGCATCCCTCATAAAAGAGCTTGAACAAAGAGGCATCGGAAGGCCTTCCACGTACGCGCCGATCGTTTCAACGATCGTTGATCGCGGTTATGTCGAAAGAGATGGCAGAAGCCTTTATCCGACAGAACTGGGCTTGCTTATCAATGACCAGCTTATCGCGCATTTCCCGGTCATAATGGACTATGAATTCACCGCACGAATGGAGGATGACCTGGACAGGATACTGGACGGGTCCGTAGATTGGATCTCAATGCTGAAAGAGTTCTATGGCCCTTTCTCTGAATCGCTTGCGAAGGCCGATATAAGCATGGAAAAGATCAAGAAGGAGATAATGACCGAGGAAAAATGCGAGAAATGCGGGAAGCCAATGATAATAAGGAGCGGAAGGTTCGGGGATTTTATGGCATGCTCGGGATATCCGGAATGCAAGACAACAAAACCTTTGCCTACCGAAGGAGATACAGAAGTATCGGAAAAATGTGAGCTTTGCGGCAAGCCGATGGTGGAAAAAAGAAGCAGGTTCGGGAGGTTCCTCGCATGCTCGGGATATCCTGATTGCAAGAACATAAAATCGATACATAATCCAATAGGCATAAAGTGCCCCCTTGACGGCGGGGACATCGTTCAGAAAAAGACAAAGAGAGGCAAGATATTTTACGGTTGCAGCAATTATCCAAAGTGCAAGTTCGCTTCATGGTATAAACCGCTTCCTGAGAAATGCCCTAAATGCGGCGGACTATTGGTGGAAAAAACGACAAAGAAGTTCACCTCTAAGAAGTGCACCAACGAGAAGTGCGACTACGAGGAAAAGCAGGATACCAATCCGATCTAAGCCATGCGCAAGGAATTCCTGACCGTAATAATCCCCTCACACACTGAGGCCGCATAAACTTCAGGGTAAGCTTGACCATTTGATGACAATAATATAGAATTTTCAGCATGTTATCCAGGATAAGGTCCTTATTGTTGAACAATCTGCCGTTAAAGATACTTTCTTTGATCCTTGCCATCATGCTCTGGTTCGTGGCAAGGGGAATTTTCGGTAAATAGTCGCGACCGTTAAATTATTTCGGCAAGCCCAAGGAATACCGTCCTTGGGTTGCGGTTTTTAATGGAGGATCCATGAGGATCATAAAAAGCATTAAGGAAATGCAGGACATTTCGAAGCGTGTCAGGAAAAAAGGCATGACGATCGGATTTGTCCCGACCATGGGATCCCTTCACGAGGGGCATTTATCCCTTGTCAGAGAAGCAAGGAGAACATCGGATTTCCTGGTAGTGAGCATTTTTGTCAATCCAATTCAGTTCGGACCGCATGAAGACATGAAAAAATATCCGAGGGACATGAAAAGGGACGTTCTGTTGCTTTCAAGGTGCGGAGTTGACGTTATCTTCTATCCTTCAGCCTCGAGCATCTATCCGAAAGGGTATAAAACCTATGTTGAGGTGATCGAACTGCAGGGAAAAATGTGCGGCGCCTCAAGACCCGGGCACTTCAAAGGCGTTGCTACAGTGGTCACAAAGCTTTTTAATATAGTCAAGCCGGATAACGCATTTTTTGGTGAAAAGGATTACCAGCAGCAGATCATTATAAAGGCCATGGCGAAAGACCTGAACATGGATATTAATGTCGTATCAATGCCGACCATGAGAGAAAAGAACGGTCTTGCCATGAGCTCCAGGAACATATATCTTGATGTGGCAGAGCGCCGGCAGGCAGGCATGCTTTATAAAGCTCTCCAGCTGGCAAAAACTCTGGTAAAGAACGGCAACAGGAATCCGGCAAAGATAAAGACCGCAATGAAAAAACTTATTAGGGAAAGCGCCAGTATCAGGATCGATTATGTTTCAATATGTGACCCTGAAACACTTGAAGAAGTAAAAAGGATAGCAGGCAAAATCCTTGTCGCTATAGCCGCCTATGTAGGGAAAGCGAGATTGATAGACAACATGATCGTATATCCAGGTAAATATAAATGAGAAAAGCCTTCACGATAATTGAGATCCTGATAGTTGTTGTGATGATAAGCATATTGTCAGGGATGTCATATTTCGCGCTAAATTCAATAAGGGATTCGCTTGATGTCAATTACGCGGCAAAACAGGTGCTTTCGGATGTTCGATATGCCCAAGAACTTGCAAAAACCGTGCACTTTCCCCATCAGGTGGAATTTGTCAGGAACGGCAGCTTGTACCAGATAGTAAACCTTGATGATGACAGTATTGTTAAGGCGGAAAAGGTCCCTGACGGCGTGCGTTTTGACGGCAAAGACGTATTCATTTTTTCAGTTTCAGGAAATCCTGCCGTAGGCGGCAGCGGCACGCTGATAATAATGAATGTAAAAGGCAAATCCAAGAAGGTCGTGGTTTCGTCAATTGGGAGAATAAGGATTGAATAAGGGATTTACATTAATAGAGCTTCTTGTTGCATCGTTTGTAATATTGTTGTTCTCAACTTATTTATATTACCTTACAAATGTTTCGTTCAACAGCATAAAAGTATCGAATGACTATTACGCTGCGCTACTGGAGGTATCAAACATTATGGAGGACATGAAGAGAACATCATTTTCAGAACTACCTAATTATGACGGGAGTGGCTTTGGAAATGATAAAGGCGCAATTTATGTTGAGCCAATGGGTCCAGATCTGTATGGGATCAGGATCGAATACAGCTGGCAGGCTGGTAGAAAACCGATAAAGATGTTCACAATGCAATCGAGGTATTGAAAATGAGAGTAAGGTCGAAAGGATTCACATTAATTGAGCTGATTGTTTCCATTGCTGTAGGGACAATAATCTTCGCGTACGTTTTTAACCTTTTCTCCACAAGCATAAGAGCTTTTGATAGGGCGTCAAAAACCGCAAATAACATTGAAATAGCGGCATATGTGATCGACACTATATCAAAGGACATCTACCAGTCGCAGAGGACAGGTTATTCGTCAAGTGATATCAGGTTATCACTGATGAAGGACAGCGATAACATCGTTTATGAATACAAGGAGGGAAAGGTCAGCAGAAAAACCGGAGGCAGCACGAGCTTTTTGACAATGCCCGGCGATGTCAATGACATGAGGTTCATGTACCCTTCTGGCGCGGTCCGGGTCCAGATAAGCACGCCTTTCAGGGAATACATATTCATTGTTTGCATGAGGAATATACAGTGAAGAACAACGGAATAGTAATGATGGTTGTCATGATTATCATTTTCGCGCTATTTGCTGTCGGAACGGTCGTTTTCAGAATTACTTTTTCAGAGAGAATGATGGTCAGGTTGGAACTTGATCGCAAGACCGCGTTCTACCTTGCCGAAGCCGGCATCGAAAAGGCAAAAGTCATTCTTGTAAGCAATCCCGATTGGTTCACCGATCTGGCGCATGAACCTTCCGACGACATGAGATGGCTTATAAAAGAAGCGGAGGGTGAAAAAGAGGACCTTGGCGAAGGTTGCTTTAAGATGGTCAGGGAAAGCGGAAAGAATATGATCTACTCAATAGGGTATCACAGGAAAAACGCAAAAAATCCGGCGGTATCGATCATAATGATAAAGTTCGAGAGCGATCCTTTCAGGCAGACATCATGGCAGATCATGTGATTATTGTTTATTTATAAGGCTATATCAATTATAATGACCGCATTAGTTGAAAGAGCGGAGTGTTAGGATGTTGTCCATAATCATTCCCACTTATAATGAGAAGAAGAACCTGGAAGAGCTGGCAAAGCGCATATTTAATGCCTTAAAGCCCCACTACATCCAATATGAGCTTATCATTGTGGATGATAATTCACCGGATGGAACGGCTGAATACGCGGAGAGCCTGAAGTCAAAATATGATATCAGGGTCATAAGGCGGCCGCATAAGATAAGCCTCGCCTCTGCGGCGATAAACGGCTTCAAGGCGGCGACAGGGGATATTTATTGCGTGATGGATGCTGACCTAAGCCATCCTCCGGACGCCCTGTATGATATGTATAAAAAGATCGAAAATGAAGGATATGATCTGGTCGTTGGAAGCCGTCTTGTTAAAGGCGGAGGCGCGAAGCGCTGGCCTTGGTACAGGAGGATCGTGTCGATCGTGGCGCAGTCGCTCGCAAGGCCGTTGACGACAGTGCGAGATAATACCTCGGGTTTCTTTATGCTTAAGAAAAGGGTCGTTGATAATGCTGAATTAAACCCAATAGGTTTTAAGATACTTCTCGAGATACTAGCAAAAGGGAATTATGAAAAAGTCATGGAATATCCGATAGTTTTCGCTGACAGGGAAGGGGGAAAGAGCAAGCTTAGGACAAGGCAGATCTTTGAATATTTGAAGCAGCTCTCAATGATATATTCCATGGCGATCGTGAAGCGGATAAAAAGGAGGGGTAGATAATGGGTAATTATATAATGCTATTCACGTCAGTTGCGCTTGCCGCAGCAGGGCAGATACTAATGAAATACGGCATGCGAATGATCGGCGTTTTTCCGGTAAGAGAGTTGCTTAGCAAGATCGTCAGCATAATTTTTAATCCGTTCGTTTTTTCCGGGCTGTCACTTTTCGGATTTAGTTCGATCATCTGGCTTGTGGTCTTGTCAAGGCTTGAGCTAAGTTTTGTCTATCCGATGGTCAGTGTTGCATACATAATCGTTACAATTGCGTCGTTTTTCCTGTTCAGCGAACAGGTGACACTGATCAGGTGGCTCGGCATATTAACAATATGCGCGGGAGTTATCCTGATATCAAGAAGCTGATCGGCTAAATAGGATGTTTAATGAGAACATTATAAAGTATTCAGCAGCGTCATTATTATTTATCGTTGCCTTGATCCTGTATTCGATCACTCTCTATCCAAGCATAGGGCCAAGGGATTCATCTGAGTTCGCTCTTGCGTCTTATATTTTAGGCGTTGCCCATCCTTCAGGATATCCGCTATTTGTCATGATCGGCAAGATCTTCATGTCCGTGCCAATTGGTGATATCGCGGCGCGCGCAAATATGGTGTCAGCATTGTTCTCCGCTTTGACCGTGATGCTTGTTTTCCTGCTCATATACAGGGCAACAAAAAGAATTATCAGCGCGACGGTTGGAGCACTAACTTTATGTTTTTCCTACCTTTATTGGATCTATTCGATTCAATATGAGGTATTCACGATGAACAGCTTTTTCATCGTTCTTATGCTTTATCTGCTTTTGCTATGGAGCGAGGCAAAGGCCCGCTATGAAGATTCATTCTTCATAGCGGGCAAGCGAGATAAATATTTCTATCTGTTCTCTTTTGTCCTTGGTCTTGGCCTCTCGCACCATCAGATCATTCTTTTGTTCGTGCCCGCATTCGCGTATTACATATTATCGAACGATAACGGGATATTCGGCAATTATCGGAGGATGTTCATTTCCTTTATTGTTTTTACTTTAGGATTTATGACGTTCTTATATTTGCCGATAAGGGCATTGAAGGACCCGTTTTTGAACTGGGGCGATCCAAGCAATATGAAGAATTTCTTGGACGTGATAACGAGGGCTGAGTTCGGCAGGGGAAGGCTGTCCGTGCCTTATATGGCAAAATTCGACGCGTTGAATTACCTTAAGCATATATCGTTATACGCAAGGCAAATGGTCGATCAGTTCACAATATTCGGCATCTTGCTGGGATCGGCGTCTCTGCCGTATTTATACAAGAAAAAGAACAGGAAGATCGGAGTTTTGCTGCTGATGGCATATGTAATGGGCGGATTATTCTTCTCGGTGCTTATCGGCAAAGCGATAATCGATCATAATCTTATCGCTCTTTCTGAAAGGTTCTACATTAGTTCCTTTGCCGTGTTCGCGATACTTATCGGCATGGGGTGCGCTTTTGTTGAGGGATCGATATCAAAGAACAATAAGGTCGTCCTGTATGGTTACATGCTCGTTATCCTAATGCTCCCGGTATTCTTACTGTTCAATAATTATAAGGATTGTAATATGAGACAAAATCATATCTTGAATGACCTGCCGATCAATGTTCTATCGTCAATGCCCAAAGATTCCGTCCTGTACACGGTCAATGATTCAACAAGATTCGGCATATGGTACATGCAAGGTGTCCATGGTTTAAGGCCTGACGTTGTCGCTATTTGGCCATACCAGCCCGTGTGGTATCAAAAGCAGCTTTTAAGAAAGAATAAGGACATTCCGTTCCTCCCGGACAATATAAGGATAGGGCAGTTCAATGAACGATGTTTTTATACGGATATTATAAAAGGGCCGTTCAGCGATATCTCAAACCACCTTTCACCCGAAGGATTGATCTACAGGATAAGACCGGAACCAAAGCAAAGCATAGCAAGCGCAAGGAAGGGGAGGGATGACCTTTTAAAGAATTACAGGTACAGAGGCATCTATAATATCAAGGCACACAGGGACCTTTTCACAAAAGAAGTGGTTTCATGGTACGCGGAAGCTTTCAATAACACCGGGGTGACACTCCAAACTGAAGGTTATTATGACCAAGCGCTAGAAATGTATGGAAAGGCGATGGAAATAAATCCCGAAAGCTTCGTGGCATATTATAATTCGGCAATGATCCGCATACAAGAACGCGAATACATGAAAGCAGCGGACCTGTTAAAGGTAGCTATAGACAGGGAACCAAAATACATTGAATCATACAAACAATTGGGGATCCTTTACGCGAACAACCTTTTTGATACAAAGAAAGCCATTGAACATCTTGAAATATATATTTCTCTAAATCCCAATGACAAGGATGCGCCGATCATAAGGAATTATATTGAGGTCAACAGAAAGAAGATGGGAAATTAGTCCTTTTTATAGTACTTTGTAAAGTCATCAGGCCTCATGTTGTCTATGAACTCCTTGAACTTCTTTGTTTCTTCAGCATCCTTTTCCGCATTAACAAGCTTGGCCTGCATCATTACGACCTCAGATACGAATATCGGGGTACCCGTTCTGACCGCCAGTGCGATAGCATCCGATGGTCTGGAATCAATGATCGTTTTCTTGCCGTCTTGCGATTCAAGCTCGATAGTGGCGTAGAAAGTCCCTTCCTTGACGTCGTTAATGATTATCTTGCTCACTTTTGCATTGAACTTCTCGATGATCGACTTGAGCAGGTCATGTGTCATCGGTCTGGGCGGATGAACGCCCTGAAGCTCCATTGCTATGGATGCCGCCTCGAAAATGCCTATCCATATCGGAAGAAAGTTCATTTCTTCGGGGTCACGGAGAAGAACAAGCGGTGAAAGGTTCCTTGGATCAAAACCCAGACCGCCAATTTCCATCTGTATCATTACTATTGCCTCTCTATTGAAAAACTACTTGGTGTTTGCCTGTTCCACGATCTTCTTGAAAGTCTCCTGGTCTGCCACGGCCAGGTACGCCAGCATTTTCCGGTCGATAGCGATCTTAGATATTTTAAGCGAATTGATAAGCTTGCTGTAGGTCGTGCCGAACTCACGGGCTCTTGCGTTGATCCTTGTTATCCAAAGAGACCTGAACTCCCTCTTCCTGGCGCGCCTGTCCCTTGTGGCGTAAGCCATCGCCCTTATCACGGCCTGTTTTGACGGCCTGAAAAGCTTGCTTAATGACCCCCTGAAACCTTTAGCCCTTCCCAGGAGCTTCTTTCTTCTTTTCCTGGCTACATTACCTCTTTTTACTCTGACCAATTTTTATCCTCTCCTTTTATGCGGTATCGTTTGCAGATAAAGAGCGATCGTTAGATATGCAGCATTCTTTTGACCATTTTGAGGTCGGCTTTATCAACTTCAACCATGAAGCAATTTTTCCTCTTTAATTTAGATGATTTATGCTCAAGGATATGCTTTTTGCCGGCCTTGTAATGGAATATCTTCCCTGATTTGGTGACCTTGAACCTCTTTACGGCAGCTTTTCTTGATTTCAACATTTCAGATTATTTCCTTTCGATGCCGAGCCTTATTTTGGCACCAGCATCAATATATAGTGTCTTCCTTCCTTTTTTGGCGGATACTCCGGGATGCCGGTCTCTTTAACGGCCTCGATCAACCTTTGAAGGACCCTCAATCCAAGCTCCGGGTGGACTATTTCCCGACCCTTGAACTTTAATGTTACCTTGACCTTATTCTTCTTTATCAAAAAATCTACTGATTTTCTTGTAACGACCTGAAAATCATGTTCACCGATCTTTACCGAGAGCTTAAGTTCCTTGAGCACCCCCGCCGCTTTCTGGCTGCGCCTTGTTTCCTTTTCCTTCTTGATCATTTCGTACCTTAGTTTTCCGTAGTCGGCAATCTTGCAAACAGGGGGTTTGACCGTTGGGGCTATCAGGACCAGGTCAAGCTCTTTTTCTTTTGCCACCTGGAGAGCCTTATCCGTTGATAGCACTCCTAATTGCTTTCCGTCCGAATCAATGACCCTGACCTCCGGGAACCGGATCCTCTCATTGATCAAATAATCTTTCCTTATTCAAATCCCTCCTTAAGCCATCAGTAAAACATGAATTATATAGTTAATGCTTTTCTGTGTCAACCGGACGACTTGCGCTTGATCTCTTCGGCCAAAAGGGCAATAAAACTGTCCGTACTGAGAGTCCCCAGATCACCCTTTTTCTTGGACCTGACCGACAGGGCGTTTGAGCTTACCTCCTTGTCACCGATAACAACCATGTAAGGGACCTTTTCAAGCTCCGCCTCCCTGATCTTATGCCCGATCTTTTCCCTGCGGAGGTCTATATCGGCCCTTATCTCCTTTTCTATGAGCAAGTCCTTCAATTTGCATGACTGCTCATTATGCCTGTCAGCTATAGGAAGGACCTTAACCTGAACCGGCGCAAGCCAGAGCGGGAAAGCCCCTACATAATGTTCTATTAATGCGCCAATGAAGCGTTCCAGGCTCCCTAGAACGACCCTATGGATCATGACCGGGCGATGCTCCTTGCCGTCATCTCCCGTATATGTAAGGTCAAACCTTTCGGGATTGTTGAAGTCGACCTGGATGGTCGGACCCTGCCACAGCCTTCCGATGGCGTCCCTCAGCTTAATGTCTATTTTCGGACCGTAAAAGACCCCCGCTCCTTCATCAATTACGAATTTCTTGCCTTTGGCCTTTAACGCTCTTGTTAGGGCATCGGTCGCGTGTTCCCAGCTTTCCGCGGTCCCCGCGAAACTTTCCGGCCTTGTGGACAGGTTGGCCTCATATTCAAAACCGAATACTTTCATCATGTCATCAACGAAGTCGATGACCTTCATGATCTCTTCCTGCAGGCCTTCTCTTGTACAGAAGATATGGGCGTCATCCTGCGTGAATCCCCTTACTCTCAAAAGGCCGTGGAGCACGCCTGACTTCTCATGGCGATAAACCGTGCCAAGCTCAAAGTATCTTATCGGAAGATCGCGATAGCTTCGCTTTTTCCTTTTAAAGATCAATATGTGCCCGACGCAGTTCATCGGCTTTAGAACGTATTCCTGTGTGTCCACTTTAAGGAAATACATGTTCTCATGATAGTATTCGGTGTGTCCGGAGGTCTTCCATAGGTCGACTTTCGCGATGTGCGGGATCGAAACGGTTTCGTACCCTCTTTTCCTGTGCTCTTTCCTTAAAAAGTCCTCGATAACCTCTTTAAGGACGGCTCCTTTTGGATAGTAATAAACAAGACCGGCGCCGGCTTCTTCATGGAATATGTTGAACAGATCAAGCTCCGATCCGAGCTTTCGATGGTCCCTTTTTTCAGCTTCTTCCAAGAAGAGCAGGTAATTCTTCAATTCCTTTTCGGTCGGGAATGCAGTCCCGTATATGCGCTGAAGCATCTGGTTCTTTTCGTCACCCCGCCAGTATGCGCCCGCGACCTTAAGCAGCTTGAATGATTTGATCTCGCCAGATGACCTGATGTGCGGGCCGCGGCACAGGTCGGTAAAATCACCGTTCATGTAGAAGGATACTTTCTTGTCGGGAATGTCTTTTAGCAGCTCAACCTTATATGTTTCTCCGGCATCCTCCATCATCTTGATCGCTTTTGCGCGGTCAACCTCTTTCCTTTCGAATTTTTCATTCCTTTTGATAATATCCTTCATCTGATCTTCGATCTTCTTGAGGTCGTCTTCGGTGATCCTGTGCGGCATGTCAAAATCATAATAGAAACCCGTTTCAATGGCCGGACCGATGGCAAGCTTAACGCCGGGGAAGGTCTTTTTTACTGCTTCGGCCATTACATGTGATGTTGAATGCCTAAGTATTTCGAGATCAGTTTCTTTTGAGGGCTTTTCCACAATATCTCCTCAGTTCAGGCATATGGGGAATTTTGTAAGAACATAGGACATTTCTGAAGGTACGGCTCCGTCCTCGGGCAGCTTTTTTGCTATTTCACGCATAGCCTCTTTCAGGCTTTCTTTGATATTTTTGGCGACGTTATCGGAAATTTTCTCTATGATCTGTTCCACGGCATCCTCAATGGTCGGACCTTCTCCGGCGCAGTCCGGAAAGTTGGGACAAACCACGATAAAACGGCCATCTTTATTGGAGCGAACTATTATTTCAAAATCCATGATATTTTTCCTTTTGACGTTGAGTATACCATAAACATATGTTTAAATAAACATCAACCCTGGTCAAAACTTGTTGTATACGGTTCTATCAATGATAGAATTCACATATCATAAACAGGGAGGTATACCATGAAAGCAAGAGAAATTGTCTTGGTCGGTACGTTCGCGGCATTATCGGCTGTCGGGGCGTTCATCCGCATACCGTTTTTCCCGGTATCTTTCACGCTACAGCTTTTCTTTGTATTTATGGCTGGGATAATGCTTGGGCCTAATCTTGGAGCATTGAGCCAGCTGGTGTACATCCTGATCGGCCTTCTTGGATTTCCCGTTTTTGCCAGCGGGGGAGGGCCCGGTTATGTGCTCATGCCTTCTTTCGGCTATCTGGTTGGTTTTGTCGCGTGTGCTTATGTCACGGGTCTTGTCTTCAACCTGAAAAAAGCTCCTGATTATCTTTGGATGGTGCTTTCGATGATCCTTGGTTTGGCGGCGGTTTATTTAATAGGCGTAACCGGGCTTTATCTTAACCTGAAGTACGTGATCGGAAAACCTCTGACATTAGTAAAGGCTATTGTTGTCGGAATGTTGATATTCTTGCCCGGAGACATCGTGAAGATCTCTGTGGCTGCGTATCTTTCAAAGCAGCTGATACCCAGGATCAGGCAATAGTCGGACTTATCTCTTTCTTTGTTGTCATATCGACCTCAAGGATATCCTCTATGGTCGGTTCAGGTATTATCTTGTGCCTGTCCATGGCGCCTTTTATCAGCCTGGGTATTTCCGTGAACGGTATTTTTTCTTCCAGAAAAAGCCTTGTAGCTTCGTTGTTCGCCGCATTTAGCACCGAGGGCATCGTGCCTCCTGTTCTGCCGGCCCTGTATGCGTAATCAATGCAGGGGAACTTTTGCCTGTCCGGTTTTTCAAATGTCAGAGCATTCTGTTCGGCAAGGTTTAGAGTTTCCCATTTATTCTGGAGGCGTTCGCCTTCAAGCAGCGCGTACTGGATCGCGATCCTCATGTCCGGTGCGGCAAACTGGGCGAGCATCGTGCCGTCAATGAATTCTATAATAGAGTGTATGATGCTTTGAGGATGTATAAGGATATCTATCTTGTCATAATCAAGCCCGAAAAGATGATGGGCTTCTATCACCTCAAAACCCTTATTTATCAGGGTTGCCGAATCGATCGATATCTTATTGCCCATTTTCCATCTTGGATGCGAGAGCGCCTCATTAATAGTGACCTTTGAAAAACGCTCTACAGGAGTGTTGAGGAAAGGTCCTCCCGAGGCAGTGAGTATAATCCTCTTGATCTTCGGAACACCCTCACCCTTTAAACATTGAGTGACGGCCACGTGTTCGCTGTCGATCGGTGTCAGCATCACCTTTCTTTTACTTACCTCTTTCATGACAATATCGCCCGCGGCGACCAGCACTTCCTTGCTTGCAAGCGCGATGTCCTTTTTTGATCTTATTGCTTCTAAGGTCGGGATTATCGCCGTCGATCCGGGGATGGCAACAACAAGAGTGCTGATATCCTTAAGGGTTGAAAGTTTTATCAGGCCTTCAAGCCCAAAATAAACAGTGGTCCTTGTTTTTCCCAGTTTTTTTTGCAGGGCTTCAGCCGATGCCTCGTTCTCGACCGACACGATGGATGGGGAAAACTTGGCAACCTGCGCGGCCAGAAGGCTCAAATTATCCTTAGCGGCCAGGCCGACGACCTTGAACTTGTGGGGCATGGAAGATATCACTTCAAGCGTCTGTTTTCCGATGGACCCGGTCGATCCTAATATTGAAACACTTTTTTTCAAATCATTTCACCTAAAATATACTGCTTATGCCGGTGACAAGGGCCTGTACGATCACGGATGCTATAGCGGTCCCAAAAGTTGCCGCAAAAAACGTTTCAAACCATGAAAGCCCCATCAAATAGGCCGCAACACAGCCGGTCCAAACACCTGTCCCCGGAAGCGGTACGGCTATGAAGAGCATCAATCCGATGGTCTCGTATTTTTCGATCAGATCGCTCTTTGCCCTTGTCCTTGTAAAAAGCCACGAAAAGAACCTGTCAAATTTTTCATGTTTTCGAAGCCTTTCGGTCAATGTGTTCAGGAACCATAGGACCGGGAAAACGGGAAGGATGCTGCCCAAAGTGCATAAAAGTATGTTCTGGATAGGCTCAATGCCCCTGGCAGCCCCGAGGATGATCGCTCCCCTTACCTCGATTATCGGGACAGCGGCAAGTATAACAACGAGAAGCTCGCTCATTTCTTGGAGAGCCAACCCATCATCTTGCGGAGTTCCGCGCCTACTTTTTCTATCTGATGGTCCTTGTCCTTCTGCATCAACCTGTTGAAGTTGGGCCTTCCAGCATTGTTCTCTTCTATCCATTCTTTCGCAAAAGAACCATCCTGTATCTTTTTAAGAGCTTCCCTCATCCTTTTCCTGACAGATTCATCTATTATCTTGGGCCCAACGGTAATATCACCGTATTTGGCCGTGTTGCTTATAGCTTCCCTCATTCCCTGTATGCCTTTCTCGTACATAAGGTCAACGATCAATTTGAGTTCGTGCAAACATTCGAAGTACGCTATCTCAGGCTGATATCCTGCTTCAACAAGGATCTCAAAACCGGATTTTACCAGTGCGGTCGTTCCTCCGCACAGAACGGTCTGCTCGCCGAAAAGGTCCGTCTCCGTCTCTTCCTTGAAAGTCGTCTCAAGGACGCCGGCCCTTGTCGCTCCGATGCCCTTTGCATAGGCAAGCGCTGTTTCTTTTGCTTTCCCCGATGGATTCTGCTCGATCGCGTATATTGCCGGTACACCCTTACCTTCCTCATAGGTTTTTCTTACAAGAGGACCGGGCCCTTTGGGCGCTACCATGATAACGTCAACATCCTTTGGCGGTATGATCTGCTTGAAGTGGATGTTAAATCCGTGTGAGAACATCAACGTCTTTCCTTTTACCATGAATTTTTCAATGCTCTTTTTATAGATAGGGCCTTGGATCTCGTCCGGAATAAGCATCTGGATGATATCGCCCTGTTTTGCGGCCTCTTCGGCCGTAATGGGATCCATTCCCTCCCTTTTCGCTCTTTCGTAATTTGGTGAACCCTGCACCTCCGCAACAATGACCTTTATACCTGAGTCCCTCAGGTTCTTGCTCTGTGCTCCTCCCTGGCTCCCATAACCGATTATCGCGACCTTCTTTTCTTTTAAAACGTTCAAATCCGCATCCTTGTCATAATATGTCCTTGCCATATCGTTCTCTCCTTTCTTTTTATTTGCGAAAATCAACAGACCGCTTATCTGCCTTTTTATCCATCTTTATCTTTGGATTCAATGCGCACCAAGTATTGCCGCACTTGGGGCACGCTGTCTGGCTGTGCTGTAGGAACCAGCCGGTGACAATGCACAGATATATGAATATCAGGACCCAATCCTGGTAGTAAAGCAGGAATGACACGGGGAACATCGCCACTAAAAGCCAAAGCGAAGCGCATATCGAGTCATCGGGATCAAGAGGTCCCGTTTTTCGGTTCCTGAACATATTCTTGGACATCGCCCCGCCCATTATGTAGCAGTTTTGACCATAATGAGGGCATCTGGTGCAGTATAGATAGAAATGGGCTATCGCGACCCCTACGCAGAAGGCGGCATAGATATACGGCAGCAGGTTGTTGTGGACGTATAATGAGAATATACCGAAGACAACCCAGGCAAAAAACCAGGAAATATTGATTATCCGATCAATTGAACTCCATTGCATAACGGGATTATTCTGTTCCTCTTTGCAGCGCTATTTTTCCGGTCCTGACCAGCTCCTTTATGCCGAACTTTTCAAGGAGCTTGACCAAACCCTCAACCTTTTGTTCGTCGCCCGTCATCTCAATGGTCATGGATGCACTCGAAACATCTATAATGCGGCCGCGGAAGATGTCAACGACCTGCATTATCTCGGGCCTTATTTTAGCGTTACAGTTCACTTTTATGAGTATGAGCTCGCGCTCAACGGATTTTTCTTTAGGGATGTCAAACACCTTTATAACGTCGATCAGCTTGTAAAGCTGCTTTGTGATCTGCTCGAGCACCTGGTCATCCCCGGATGCGACGATCGTCATGCGCGAGACGTTTTCTTTCTCGGTCGTGCCGACGGCGAGGCTTTCTATATTGAAGCCCCTCCGGCTGAAAAGGCCCGCGACCTTCTGAAGGACGCCCGGCTTATTTGAAACAAGGACCGATAATGTATGCCTCATTATTACCACCTAATCGATTATCATCTGGTTTATCGCCTGGCCAACTGGAACGAACGGGAAAACGTTCTCTTCCCGCGAGACCTTGAAATCCAAAAGGGTCGGCCTGTCGTTTATCTTCAAGGATTCCTCAATGGCAGCCCTTACTTCTTCCTGTTTGGTGACAAGGATCCCTTTTGCTCCGTATGCTTCGGCGATCCTTACAAGGTCAGGATTGTTGCCAATGTCGACCTGTGAATATCTTTTACCGTGGATAAGCTCCTGCCACTGCCTTACCATTCCGAGATAACCATTATCGAGGACAGCTATCTTGATGGGGAGCTTGTTGTTGACCGCAGTGGTCAACTCCTGGATGTTCATCTGTATGCTGCCGTCTCCCGCGATATCAATGACGATCTTATCAGGGCAGCCCAGCTGCGCGCCGTTTGCGGCCGGCAGGCCGTATCCCATTGTGCCCAGGCCTCCCGATGACAACATGGTCCTTGGTTTTGTGAACCTGTAGAATTGGGAAGCCCACATCTGGTTCTGACCGACCTCGGTAACTATTATCGCATCGCCTTTAGTTGCTTCGTACAGTTGCTCAACGACAAACTGAGGCTTTATGCCGTCACCTTTCTTGTAGGAAAGTGGGTACTTGTTCTTCCATTCATCGATCTGGTCGAGCCAGGCCTTATGGTCGGTTTTCGGGGCCACCTTTTCAAGGAGCTCTTTCAGAACGGTCTTTACGTCGCCAACGATCGGAACGTGCGCTTCCACGTTCTTGCCGATCTCAGCGGGATCAATATCGATATGGATGACCTTTGCTTTTGGCGCGAAGTGCTCGATCTTTCCTGTTACCCTGTCATCAAACCTTGCGCCTATAGCTACGAGCAGGTCACACTCTGTTATGGCATAGTTCGCGTAAACAGTGCCGTGCATGCCGGGCATCCCGAGAGAAAGTTTATTTGTTTCAGGGAAACATCCTTTGCCAAGCAATGTCGTGGTGACAGGTATATTGCATTTTACCGCGAGTTCGGTCAATTCCTTTGAAGCCTCCGAAAGTATGACCCCGCCCCCGGCATAGATCAAAGGCCTTTTTGATTCAGATATGAACTTAGCGCCCAAACTCACCTGTTTTGGATGGCCTTTTAAGTTGGGTTTATAACTCGGCATGTCCACCTTGTCCGGATATTTAAATTTAAAGTTCTTTAATTGAACATCCTTAGGGATGTCTATTAATACCGGCCCTGGCCGGCCGGTCCTTGCGATATAAAATGCTTCCTTGAATACCATTGGAAGATCATTAACATCCTTAATAAGGTAATTATGCTTTGTTATCGGCGCAGTAATTCCGGTAATATCAGCCTCCTGGAAAGAGTCTCTCCCAAGGAAAGCGGTCCCGACCTGTCCGGTTATCGCGACCATAGATATGGAATCCATGTATGCTGTAGCGATACCGGTAACAAGGTTGGTCGCGCCCGGACCCGATGTTGCCACGCAGACACCAACCTTTCCCGTGGCCCTTGCATAACCATCAGCCGCATGCGCTGCTCCCTGCTCGTGGCGGACAAGGATGTGTTTTATTTCCTTTTCATAGTAAAGCGCATCATATAAGGGCAGCACGGAACCGCCCGGGTAACCAAAAATGATGCTTACCCCTTCTTTTTTCAGGGATTCGATTATTGCCTGCGCGCCTGAAATTTCCATTATATTGTTCACTCCTGCGTTCCCCCTGCACTGAAATGCAGGGTTCCTAGTTTCCCCACTTGGTTATAGATGGCTTTCGCCCAGCCGCCCTCTACTTAAGAACCGCTCCCGTGTTTGCCGAGGTCACGTGTTTTGCGTACCTTGCGAGCCATCCGGTCTTTATCTTTGGTTCCGGATGCCTCCACTCAGAGCGTCTCTTTGCAAGTTCGGAATCTGATAATTTTACGTTGAGCTTTCTTGCCGGGATATCTATCTCGATCATATCCCCGTCTTTAAGCAGTGCGATCGGTCCGCCTTCCATTGCCTCCGGAGATACGTGGCCGATGCAGGGACCCTGGGTACCTCCCGAGAAACGGCCGTCGGTGATCAGCGCGACGGAGTCAGATAAGCCCATTCCAACGAGCGCGGAAGTAGGGGACAGCATCTCCCTCATTCCCGGTCCGCCTTTCGGGCCTTCATATCGGATGACGATCACATCGCCGGACTTGATCTTGCCGTCCATGATCGCCTTCATCGCGTCTTCTTCGCAGTCGAACACTTTAGCCGATCCACTGATCTTCTGCGCTTTCTGAGATACAGCTGTTTGTTTGATAACGCAGCCATCTGGAGCGAGATTACCTTTCAATACAGCTATACCGCCTTCTTTATGATATGGATTCCCAAGGCTTCGAATGACATTGTTGTCAAAAACGATCCCATCCTTCGCAATGTCCTTGATGTTCCGCCCATTGATCGTGTCTGAGCTCAAAAGTTTATCTTTCAGCATATTCAATACTCCAGGAACTCCTCCCGCATATTCCAGGTCCTCAAGGAAGTGCTCACCCGAAGGCCTCAGGTTAGTGATATGCGGTGTTGATCTGCTTATCTTGTCAAAGTCGTCAAGCGAAAGCTCGATACCGGCATCATGGGCGATCGCCGGCAAATGCAGAGCGGTATTTGATGAACCGCCGATAGCCATATCAACAATGATCGCATTGATGAAAGAGTTCTTGGTCATTATCTTCCTTGGCAGGATGTTCTCTTTTACAAGAGCAACTATCCTTTCGCCAGAAGAGTATGCGATCCTCTTTTTCTTTGCCGATACGGCAAGCGCCGTGCCGCAGCCGGTCAACGACATGCCCATTGCTTCCGTCAAACATGACATGGTATTCGCAGTATAGAGACCGGCGCAGGACCCTGCTCCCGGGCAGATGTCCTCTTCCATGCAGTTCAGCTCTTCTTCAGTGATCTTTCCGGCCCTCACGGCTCCAGCTGCCTCAAATCCGTCCTTCACAAGATCGCGCTTTATCATCTTATAGCGCCCCGTGAGCATCGGACCAGCAGTGACAACTATAGCAGGTATATTCAGCCTTCCTGCCGCCATGAGCATTCCGGGGGTGATCTTATCGCACGCGGTCAGAAGCACGATACCGTCAAGCTTGTGCGCTTCCGCGATCGATTCGATCGTATCGGCTATCAGCTCCCTTGATGGGAGGGAATAGTTCATTCCGCTGTGCCCCATCGCTATCCCGTCGCATATTGCCGGCAATCCGAATACGAAAGGCACCCCGCCTCCGGCAGATATCCCGTTCTCGATCGCCCTCTCAAATTCCCTCATGGAAACGTGGCCCGGCACAAGATCGGAAAAGCTCGAAGCGATCCCAATGAACAGCTTGTTCAAAGCCGACCTTGTCACGCCGGTCGCGTAGAGCAGCGCCCTATGGCCGGCCCTTTCTATACCCTTTTTGATCTGGTCGCTTTTCATTTTTTCTCCCTATTATGCCAAAAGATAGGGGATATTATAGCACCGAAAGAGTAAATCGCAAATAGAAAATGTCGGCTATTACCTTGACAGGTATTTGGCGCTAAAAGTGAAATTTTATTGTTTTTTTGACGATAAATATCTAGACGGGGATGTTCGTGACCTGTTATCAACCCAGGACAGGCCCACAAGCTTTGCTCAGCGCAAGTGGCAAATACCATAAGTATTTTAACGCTTTGCATATATCGAGCGGAGTGAGTTCGGTCACTGTACCACTTGATGGCTTTGACGGCATCCCGGTCAATAAATAACGGAGGAAAGGATCCAAATGGTTGAAGGAATGAGATTTGGAGGAGTATCACCGGTAACAGGCGGACCCATAATCGATATGGCCCGTTTTTCTACCGTCATGGATAGGAATATACCAGGATTGGCACAGCTGCCGGCAGAAGAGCGGAGGATGGTCACCGATATTATTCCATTGGCCCTTACAGCCGGCGGAGGAAGGATAGAAGCAGACCATCTTCATGACTTCTCACGCGGTCTTGTTAACTTCATCGGCCGCGACAAATGCGACCAAGCTAAGATATCAGAATACAATTTTGAGTCCGCCTTTAAAGATGCCGGTCTTGTCTACTATGAGGATGTGGAGATGCTTATTCAAGCCAGGGAGCTTATGCAAAGCATCGCGAGAGCCAGCTGCAGCGATGATCCGGAAAAAGTATGGGAAGTCATTTACAGGAGCATATCCAAACTTGTAAGTTCCGAAATAAGGATTTACGAGTTCGATCCGATCACAGGTAAAATGAAGCATAAGGAGATAAGAGGGGTAAAAAGTTATCCCAGCAGGTATTCTGATTGGAGGATGCCGGAAGGGGAAAAACGCTGGAATCCATATTTGATCAAGTTGCTGTCAAATCAGGCCGCGAGCCTTTCAGGGGAAGCCAAAGCGCGATATATGGAACTGATCAAGAGGTTAAGGTTCAATAATATTGAGGATAGGGAGATCACTGGGGAAAGCGGAGAGGGAGGAAAGGAATGCGATATAGCAGGGCTGAACAAGAGAACATTAGCAAAGGCGCTGGAAGAGAACGGGCTTTCAGAAAGTTGGTTTGCAGATCTAGTCGGTTCTATCTTGAATTCAAGAGCGCATAGGCTAAGAATAGCTTTATATGGAGCACAAATGGAAAGATTATGCTTTACCGACGAAGTATTATATTCGGAATGTGTACCGATTCTGAATAAATTCTTAATAGACGAAGGGCTTTTACCAAAAGGATCACCGGTGGCATTATTACTTACCTTGGTGAACAGTCATGAAAAGGACATATTTGAAGAAAATCTTAGGGCGCTTATCCCTAATGATCAGAGCAATGCGGCCGCGATAAGGAAGATGATAAGCGACTTTATTTCGATTATGAAGGATATAAAAAAGATATCCGATAAGGCGATAGAAAGCCTCCATATCAACCAAGAAAGGCGGGATGCTTCAAAAAGAAGGCTTGAAAAGCTCGACATGACGGAACTGGACCGTTTTATCAATGGTGTGGAGAGTATTGGTGTTTTTAGGGAGCTGGTCAGCATATACAGTGAAGCACTCAAGGACCTTAGGGGCGACATGCAAAGATTGAAGATGAACGATCCGAAGAAGCTTGAGAATTGCAATATAACCCTTACAGATCCTGTGACAGGAGAGCCAGTGGCTTTTATCGTTGCGAATAATCATGAAAGATCGATCGAGGCGGGCAAGCATATACCGATATTCAGGGATAAACATCAGGAGGACCTTGTAAGGAGCATAATGAACGAGATAAATGACGTGGCCGTAATGTCGCTTAGTCAGATGGACAACAGGAAACAGCTAAATATAAGCAGGAGGCAGGCGGAGCTCCTGAACGTTATGGCAACAGAACTTCTTGATGAGAACATACCTTTCCAAAAGAGGATCGAGGATACGGTCCGCAACGCGGTAAAGCTTTGCAAAAAGAACGGTGAGACTGGATTGAGCTCTTCGATGTATCTTATCGATAAAGATGATGACGGCCAAATGAGCATAGCGACTTCAACAAGGCATGTTACTGATACGCTGAGGGTAAAACCACCGAAAATAAAGGATGTGCTTGGCAACCCAGTCGATGATCCGGAATGGAAACCGGAAAAGATCTCAGGATGGGCCGCACAGATCAAAAAGACAGTGTTCTTGTCCAAAGGTAAACTTTATACGATTAATACAGATAGCGGAAGTGAACAAGAGGTCAACCTTGCAACATTGAAAAAGACGCATCCAAAGGTTCATGAAGAAGTAGTGAGGATACTTTCCGATCCAAACAACACGTTCATTCTTATACCGTTGGTCTTCGGCGATGAACTATTGGGATTAATGACGGTCAGGGGGGCGAGGTTGAACATAACGGATATCAACGTCGTTCGATCGCTGGGCAACATATTCTCGCTTGCTGTCATGAACTTTAGGTTAAGCGAGAAGAACCAGGAACTTCTTGAGCACGAAAAGCGATTGGCAAGGATAGATGATCTAACAGGACTATTGCGAAGGAACATTTTCATGGAGAATTTTTACAGGGCTATTACGGATGCAATGAAGACTGGAGATGACGTAGGCTTGATAATGATGGACGCCGATCATTTCAGGCGCATTAACAAGATGTTCGGACACCTTGGCGGTGACGAGACACTGATAATGATATCGCGGACGCTATTGGAAACTAGCAGCAGCAAGGGAGACGAAGGCAGGTATGGCGGAGAGGAATTCATAGCTGTGTTCCCCGGAATGAACAAAGGGACAGCAATAAATCATGCCGATAAGATAAGACGGATCATCGATGCCTCAAAAATATCATATAAGGGCAAAGATATAAATATAACAGTTAGCGTGGGAGTTGCCTCATTGAATGACGATGTTCTGCCTGTAGAAAGCGTTGAGGGGGAAACTCCGGAAGCAAGGCTTGAGAGGATCGGAACATTATTCATTGATAGGGCGGACAATGCCTTATATGCTTCCAAGTTAATACCGGACCAGAACACGGGAATAACAAGGAACCGAGTGACAGGTTGGTCAAGTGAAATAGGCGCAGAAGTAAGGAAAAGAAAAAGACTTATTGAGGAAATGGAGGAAAGAAGGGAAAAGGCCAAAGATGTATTGATCGGCATGATGCCGGAGGCAGATGAGAACGATATGACATATAAAGAGGCTTTGGGGCGTGAAGATGTAAAAGAAGCCCTTAGGTGCGCACAAAAAGTGATCGAAACAAGGAATAAAATGTACCTTGAGGCCCTTGCGGCTGCCGGCATCGATATTGAAGAGCTTTCCCAGAAACCCAGATAACGAAGCTTAATTACACTTTCGATCCGCCCATATTATTTACCGATATTTAAAATATCATCCTGCCATGTTATAATCCTTTAAGAATAAAGAAAGCCGGTGTACTTATGCTCAGATACTTAACAGCAGGGGAATCTCACGGGAAAGCTCTCTTAGCGATACTTGAAGGCATGCCCGCCAATCTTAAGATGTCATCAAAGGATATAGACGACGAACTAAAAAGAAGAAAGCTGGGATATGGCAGAGGCGGGCGAATGGCCATCGAGACCGATGAAGTGCAGATATTATCCGGCGTCAGGCTCGGCAAGACGCTCGGCAGTCCTATCGCGATGATGATCGAGAACAAGGATTATGAGAACTGGAAGAAAATAATGCCGGTTGAAGATGATAGGACGATCTTCCAGGAGCCTGTCACGGAACTTCGACCCGGCCACGCAGACCTTACGGGATGCCTCAAATATAACCAGCAGGATATCAGGAATGTGCTTGAACGGGCGAGCGCAAGGGGAACGGTCGCATTGGTCGCAATAGGAGCGATAGCAAAGAAGTTCCTCTCGGAGTTTGGCATGTCTGTTTTCAGCCATGTTGTGCAGATAGGGGAAGCAAGAGCAGTAAGGGACTCCAAGGCGGAATTCGAACATTTGCGCCGTCTTGCCGAAAGATCGGACGTGAGATGCGCCGACGAAAAAGCGGCGATCCAGATGAAGAATGAGATCGATAAGGCAAGCAAGGAAGGCGATTCGGTCGGAGGGATCTTCGAGGTCATTGTTCTTGGCGCGCCTGTCGGGCTTGGAAGCCACGTTCATCCGGACAGGAGGCTCGGCGGTATTCTGGCCGGAGCAATAATGTCCATAAACGCAGTAAAGGGTGTTGAGATAGGGCTTGGCTTTTCTGTCGCATCCGTCCCGGGCTCGAAAGCCCATGATGAGATATTTGTTGAAGATAACAAGTTCATAAGGCATTCTAACAATGCCGGAGGCCTTGAAGGGGGGATCACGAACGGTGAGCCCATCATAATAAGGGCCGCGGTAAAACCGGTTTCCACGATAAAGAAATCCCTTAATTCGGTCGACCTTTTGACGAAGGAGGCCGTAAAAGGTCATTTTGAAAGGGCGGACGTGTGCCATGTCCCTTCAGCAGGCGTCATAGCGGAAGCAGCCGTAGCTTTTGAAATGGCAAAGGCGTTCCTTGAGAAGTTCGGCGGCGATTCCATTGAAGAGATCATTTCCAGGTATAACAAGTAAGCATCACTCAAATTGATGTTGACCTGCACTTTTGCATGTGATAAAATCACCAGGTTTTCATAAAAAAATCAGAGGAGCTAAAATTGTCAGCAAAGATCAAGTTGGACAGGGCAGGAACAAAAGGGCGGCCTTATTACAGGGTCGTTGTTATTGACCGCAGGAGCGCTGTCGGAAGCGATTGTATCGAGATACTCGGACAGTACAATCCCCTCCTCACAAAAGACAAGTTCAACGTGGACAAGGAAAGGGTCCTTGCGTGGATAAGCAAGGGAGCGCAACCCACATTTACCGTAAGAAAGCTGCTTGGTAAAGCCGGGATCCTAAAACCACTTGATCTTCAGGCACTGCCAAAAAGACAGCCAAAAGGCAAAAAGAAGGAAGCGGAAGCTGCTGAAGGGGCACCAAAGGAGGAAAAAGCGAAAGAGGAAAAGAAAGAGGGAGAAAACCTGCCTGCCGGCAGGCAGGATAAGGAACAGAAGAAGGAGCAGGTAAAAGCAGAAGCAAAAACTGAAGAAGGTAAAGAAAAAGCGTAGATAACGGCCGCTTGTAGCAGAGTGGCACCCTCAAGGAGGCGGATGCAGATGAAGGAATTAGTGGAATATTTGGTGAAAGCGCTAGTTGACAAACCTGAAGAGGTCAACATTAGCCAGACAGAAGGCGAATCGATCACGATACTGGAGATAAAGGTCGCCAATGATGATGTGGGCAAGGTAATAGGCAAGGACGGCAGGATCGCGAACGCTATCAGGACGATAGCAAAGGCCGCCGCGGCAAAGCAGAAAAGAAGGGTCACGATCGAGATAATGACAGGCGATAAAGAGGCAAGATAGTATCTAATTATTAAAGGAGGATGGTATAAATGGCGGACGTATCTAAGGAAGTTGAGTTGAAAAGGGTGGTAATGGTCAAGGCGATAGTTACCGACGCTTTCAAGACAAACCTGACAAAAGAGCTTGAGCGAGCGATAAAGAACCTGGAAATGCAGGAGAAGCAGATCGAGTCGCAGTCAAAAGCTCATATTGATGACCTGAAAAAGCAGGGCATGATGCAGCAGTTGAACTCCTTTTTAAAGCAGCTTGATGAGGAAAAGGGCAGGATGTCCGCAGCCAGAGCTGACTTGACCAGCAAGATCGAGGAAGCCAAGAAGCTTAAGGTCGGGAGCGAATTCATCCAGGGACCGCTCGAAGGCCCCGTTAATGTCAAGATCGGCGATAATCTTTACAAGAAGATCGGAGCAGCAGAGATACTCGTTAAGGACGGGATCATCCAGGAGATCCGAGGGCTTAATTAACGGTCCAAATATTCCTCGAGGCATGAACTTATGAGAGTTGACGTTCTTACTCTTTTCCCCTCAATGTTCTCTCCGCTTTCGGAAAGCATAATAGGCAGGGCAAGGGAGAAAGGCCTTATACAGCTGGTCCTTCATAATATAAGGGATCACACAAGCGACAAGCACAGAACGGCGGATGACACGCCTTACGGCGGGGGAGCTGGCATGGTGCTTAAAGCAGAGCCGATCTTTGATGCCTTAAAGTCCATAAGAAAGGAGAACAAAGGCGGCAGGGTGATCATGATGTCAGCTGGCGGAAGGCGGCTGGACAATGAAAAGGCAAAACAGTTGTCAAAGGAAGAGGGATTGATAATAATCTGCGGGCATTATGAGGGTGTGGATGAGCGGGTAGTGGAAAAGTATGTGGACGAAGAGATCTCGATAGGGGATTATGTGGTAAGCGGAGGGGAGCTGGCCGCGATGGTATTGATCGATTCGGTGGCCAGGTTCATACCCGGTGTTCTCGGCAACGACACATCGGTACTGATCGAATCATTCTCTGACGGGCTCCTTGAGGGTCCGCATTACACAAGGCCTGAGACGGTTGAAGGGATGAAGGTGCCGGATGTGCTTCTGTCCGGGAACCATAAAGAGATAAGGAAATGGAAAAGGAAGAGATCGCTTGAGAAGACATTGTTCGTAGATCCAAGCTTGTTGGGAAAAGCAAAGATGGATGCAGAGGACAGGCGGTTATTGGGGGAGATAATAAGAGGGGGCGAGAAATGAGCGTTTACATAGCACTGCTGCATTTCCCGGTTTACAATAAGAACAAGGATGTCGTGACCACCTGCATTACGAGCTTTGACCTTCATGATATCGCAAGGTCGGCTTGCACTTACGGGATACGCAAGTATTATGTCGTCAATCCGCTTGCGGCGCAGAGGCAGTTCGCGGAAAGGATCATGAGCCACTGGATGAAGGATGAAAGCCAGGAATTCAATCCGACAAGGGGAGAGGCGTTCAAGCTGATAGACCTGAAAAGCTCGCTGAAGGACGTGATCGAAGATATCGAAAAGAAGGAAAAGAAAAAGCCGGTTATCGTTGCCACATCGGCAAGGCAAAAAGGCGCGCATGCTTATGAGGAATTGGCCGGAGAGATCAAGGATAACAACAATCCTTATTTACTGCTTTTTGGCACCGGATACGGCCTGTGCGAGGAGGTAACGGACGGAGCGGACATTGTGCTCGAGCCCATATTAGGAGGAACGGAATATAACCATTTGTCAGTAAGGTCGGCAGTTGCTATAATATTGGACCGTCTTTTTGCAAGGGCAGGGAACGCCAAGAAAGCGGATAAAATAACAGGGAGGAAAATGAAATGAGCATAATTTCTGAAATAAATAAGGAGAACATGAAAAAGGAAATACCGGAGTTTGAGGTCGGCGATACCGTTAGGGTGTTCGCGAAGATCATAGAGGGGGAAAAGGAAAGGCTGCAGGCGTTCGAGGGCACGGTCATTAAGCGGCAGAATGGCGGCATCGGCGAGACTTTCACGGTCAGGAAGGTATTTCAGGGTGTAGGCGTTGAGAGGACGTTCCCCATACATTCACCGAAGGTGGACAAGGTAAAAGTGATAAAGCAGGGGAAGGTCAACAGGGCGAAGCTTTATTACCTGAGGAAAAGGATAGGGTCAAAGGCGACCAGGATCGAGGAGGCCGTGGCAGGGATAGAGCAGCCGGCAGCGGAAGTTAAGCAGTAGATAAATTAATTAGAGAAAGCAAAAGGAGTCAAGACTTGATCTGTTTTGACTCCTTTTTTATTTATAACCTAGCGCTTATTGTTGTTCTGCGTATTTTAAGTGGCCGTCCGTATACTGGCGGTAACTAATCTTTGCATTGTTGTCAGTTCCTATGGCCAGCGAAGTATGCTCTCCACCGATCTCGGTACTATCAATTGTCATTGTGTACCAGTTAGATCCCTCATACCAGGCGAATTTCAGGATATTATTATCTTCATCCCAGTAGCTTATCCTGGGAGAACCAAGGCTATTAAGAGCAAGTGAAGAATGTCTGCCAACTTTTCCTGAGCTATCAACAACTGTATCGTGCCATGAACCATCATACCAGGCATATTTCAGGTCATTGTTTGTGGAGTTATAATAACTTATTCGCGGATTTCCGATGCCATCAAGAGCAAGTGAAGTGTACAGCCCGACAACACCAATACTATCGACTGCAACCGGTGTTAACCAGGAAGAGCCGTTATGGGAGACATACATTAAATTGCCGTTCGTGTCATCATAGTAACTGATCCTCGGATTTCCGGAACTGTCTAATTTCAATGATGTGTACAATCCAACGACACCTGAACTCTGAACGACCTGAATATTCCATCCTGATCCTTCCCATGATGCGTATTTAAGATTACCATTGCTTGAATCATAATAGCTAATCCTTGGATTACCATAACTATCAAGCGCGATAGAAGTATATAAACCTACATCACCGGCGCTTGCATCAACGGTCGTAATGTACCATCCGGATCCTTCCCATGATGCGTATTTAAGATTACCATTGACTGCATCATAATAACTTATCCTTGGGCTACCATTATTATCAAGTGCAAGCGAGCAGTAATTGCCAACATCATTACTGCTCCCGGAGCCGTCAACCATTTCAGTATTCCATGACGATTCATATGAGGCGTACATAAGGTCATATCCATTGTCTCTGTAATAACCGATCTTCGCCTTGTTGCTGCTGTCCAGCGCAATGGAAGTGTAGTAGCAACTATGGAAAGACGAAGCATCAACCGTTGTGATCGTCCAGTCGGGCAATCCGATCACCTCAAGCGTTGCGTGGTTGCTTTCCTTGCCGCCGCTGGTAGCGTATATCTCGCAGGATCCTTCTCCCTGACCGGTCGCGATACCGCTTGAATTTATGCTGGCAACGGAGCCGTTCGTTGAGAACCAGGAGAGAGATGCATATTGAGGAGGTATAGTTCGCTCATAAATATTCTTTGCGGTACCATAGAACTGCTTGGTTTCATTTTCAAGGATATTCCCCGTTTCAGGCGTGACCACAATGGAATTCACATTAAAGTCGCCCGATATGACCGTGCAGGGCGAGCTTTTTTTACCGACAGCGTAAGCATTCACGGTGGCTATACCGAGAGTTACCGCCTCTATAGTACCGTAGCTACTAACGGACACTATCGACGGTATGGTTGTGGACCATTCATACTCAAGCGTGACGCTGGGATATGATACTGCGACAAGCTGATATGTATACCCAATATCGGCAAGCTGGGTCGTAGCACTTGTGATCTCGATGATCTCGAGACTGACGATAGCCTGCGTTTCAGGGGTGGCTATCGCGAATATACCGAGTGAACTTGTCTCGCCGGTGACATAATCAAGTGACGTTTCCACCGTTGAGCCGCTGATACCGTACCATGTGCCATCGTTGAAACTCCCAAGATAATAACCCTGTTCCTCCGCTGTCGGCGTGGCCGAATTATAACCGATATTTATTATGGCCGGCACAAGGAAGATGAGATCGAGCGGCTTTACGCTATAAGCTGATCCTGTCACTATAGAATGGCTTGAAGTATAGTAGGGTTCAACGATGAAGTACGTCTCTTTGGTCACGGCGCCCGGAGGCACATACATCTTGAACGGTAAATGGTACACCCACCCTCCGGCAGGACCAATACCGGTGGGAACAGGAGCGCCGCCGCCGGTCACTCCGCTTCCGCATCCGCAAATGGTCATCTGCAGAAATGATATGACCACAAGAAGTGAAATGAACAAAAAATACCAGAATGAACTTATTTTATAGAAATTTCTTATCATATGTCCGCTCAAGCCAATTTTACTATTATCCGAGGATTTTGCAAGGAAGCGGCACTCTTGATAGCTTGGAGGATTTTATATAAAATTATCCTTGACACGATGATTTGGATTTATGCTCTATATCAACAAAGTGCAATGACCAATTTCCAATCACCAATTCCAAATTAATGTCCAATATCCAATTCTCAATTACCTAACTACGGTTTCTTGAATATGGGCTGCAATTGGATTATATTAATCATATCCGTATCAAGAAAGGAATATTGTGGATCCAGAGACCAGGCTAAGGAAAAGCGGTGTCAGGAATATCGCCGGTGTTGATGAATCCGGAAGGGGCCCGCTTGCCGGTCCCGTGGTGGCCGCTGCTGTTATATTAAAAGAAGACTTCAGGGTAAAGGGCCTTCGTGACGCTAAGGAAATGTCCCTCAATGACAGGTTATCCATGTTCATTAAGATAATCGAAGGCTCAAAGACGCTGGGGATATCGATCGTTGACAGCCGCACGATCGACCAAAAGAACATCCTGCAGGCGTCATTATACGCGATGAAAGAAGCTGTCTCATCGCTTGATCCAAAACCAAAGCATGTGATCGTTGACGGCAACCAGAAGATCCCAAAATTGGGGATCTTACAGACAACGGTCATCGCCGGCGATAAGATCTGCCGCTCAGTTTCTTCTGCTTCGGTGATAGCCAAGGTCGTAAGGGATGAGATCATGCATTTATACGACAGGATCTACCCGAATTACGGCTTCGTTAACCACAAGGGATATGGCACAAAAGAGCACCTTGAGATGCTTGTCGAACACGGGCCGGTCTCTATACACAGGCTAAGCTATCAGCCCGTTATTGATGCCCTTACCTTAAGGGGAATCATCATCATATAACGCTTGGAATCCCTTTGTTATCTTGACATTCATCAGATGAATGGTCTATAATGCTTATCAATAAAGGATTTCATCATTATAAACAGGAGGGGGTGACATTAATGAATAAGCAAGAACTTATCTCCGCGGTTTCTTCAAAAACCAAGTATACAAAGACAGAAGTATCCAATGTCATTGATACGTGCTTTGATATGATGCGAGGCGCGTTAAAGAAGGGCGAAAAGGTACAGATGGTCAATTTTGGCAGCTGGAGAAGATATAAGAGGAAAGCAAGGTTAGGCAGGAACCCAAAGACCGGCGAGAGGCTCCAGATCCCATCCAGGAACATAGTGAAATTCTCGAACGGCCAGGAGCTGCTTGACACGATCAACTAGAAGACAATAAAACCCTTTATTTTCGATATTCGAACAATAAAGGGTTTTTCTTTGGGAAAAGCTTAAAGGACTATCGCTATCTTGAGGTTCCCCAGGTAAGCGGGATCAGTGCTGATCTTGATTATTTTTTCAGCACCCTCTGTTGGTATAAGGATATTTGTTACGACCGCATCGTCAAAACGGGAGTTAGCCCTGACGATCAAAGGATCATCCCCGACAAAACCACAACTCCTTGCATCATCGATCGATTTTGTATAGCATATAAGGCCTTTTTCTATGACGATATTGACGTCATTGCTCAAAGTCCCGTTGCCGAGAAGATCGCATTTGTTACTCGGGCAGATCACGGCCTCCTGCGGCATGGGCGAAGTCGTTGTGTCGATTATCAGCCCGGTATACGCGCTTGCCATGCTGAAGCTTATAAGGATCAATAATGTCGTTAAAGTGAACTTTCTCATTTCCCTCACCCTTTCATATATATAATCGACTTATCTAGGCCATATCTTGTATGGTTCAGATGATTATTGCTATCTTGAAATCGCTGAAAAAATCAGCCTCGGCATTCGCATCATATATTTTTTTGGCATCCTGTTCGGACACTATAACATCTGTTTGTTGCGGATTGCTGCCCTTTGCGGATGCCTTGATCACCAGCGGATTCTTACCGACAGCGCCACAATCAATGGCCTCCTGAACGGACCCGGCGTACTGGGCTATGCCCTTTTCCGCGATAGTTTCGGGATCGATATACATCGTGCCATATACTTCATTGCCCTTGTTGTCATAGACCTTCGGGCTCATCCCGGGTTCAACTCCAAGGTTCTTGGCATCTATTACAAGGCCGGTATACTCTCCGAAACAAAATGAACTGAGGATCAGGACGATAATGAGCGAGACAAAAATGTTTTTCATGACGATCCCTCCTTTATATGATCAAGATCACAGGTCTCTTTATGTTCTGTATCCTTTCGGTAAGAACGATCTCGTTACCTCCGGTTGACCTGCCTTCGATTATCAGCGGATTGCTCCCGGCGATCTCGTATATTTCATATATATCCAATTTTTCGATCTCCTTGACCTTTGTATCCAGTATGTAAGTCGGCTGAATGATCCTCTTGCTGCCGTCATTTATCCTGATGTTCAGGTATGACCCCGCGTTCATGGCGCCGCCTGCGTTTATGATAACGCCGGTATATTGCTGGCTGAAGCATTCATTTCTGACGGTGAACAGCAGGATCGCGGTGAACATTGCCATTATTAAGTTTTTCATTTTGATCTCCTCCTTGCATGCAATAGTATTATGCAATTATTATGCCAATTATCCGGCGTTCAATATTTATTGATACAAAGGCAAAAATAATGGGCCATCTTGTCGTTGTGCAACTCGGGCAGAGAAATGTGCAATTATCGCACAATGTTACTGGATGCGAAGTTCCTTTATCTTGTTGCGAAGCGTATTCCTATGCATCCCAAGGAGCTTTGATGCTTTTGACTGGTTGCCGTCGGAAGACCTCAATGCTTCCTCTATCCTCTCCTTTTCGCTTTTACCCGATATTTTCGCTTCACCGTAGGGCTTGAAAATATGGGTCGAATGGGATCCCTTTATCTCCGCGGGCAGTTCGTCAAGCTTTATATACGGCCCTTTGTTCAGCGTTATCGTTCTTTCGACGATGTTCTGGAGCTCTCTGACGTTGCCGGGCCATTCATAAGATAGCATTGCTTCCATTGCTTCGCTGTCGAAACCCTTAATGCCCTTATGAAGCTCCCTGTTGTAAGTGTCCATGAAAAATTCGATCAGTAAAGGGATATCTTCCTTCCTGTTCCTCAAAGGCGGAATATAGAGGGGGATCACGTTCAATCTGTAAAAAAGATCTTCCCTGAACCTGCCTGCTTTTATGTCCTGCTTCAGGTCGCTGTTCGTTGCCGAAATTATCCTTACATCGACGGCGATCGATCCGGTGCTTCCGACGCGCTCTATCTTCTTTTCCTGGGTTACCCTGAGAAGTTTTGCCTGGAGCGATGGTGAAAGCGTACCGATCTCGTCAAGGAAGAACGTGCCCCCGTTCGCCGCCTCGAATTTACCGATATGGCGGTCTACAGCTCCGGTGAACGATCCCTTTTCATGGCCGAACATCTCCGACTCAAGAAGGCTGTCAGGGATCGCTGCGCAGTTAACGGCAACGAACGGCTTGCCTGCCCGGTCGCTTTTTTCGTGTATCGCGTTCGCAACAAGTTCCTTGCCTGTCCCGGACTCACCCTGGATAAGCACGGTCGACGAGCCCTTTGCCACGTCCTGGATCAGCGCAAGGACAGCCTTTATTGCTTTTGATGTGCCGATAATCTGGACATCTTTGGTCATTGCAACCGATTATAACATCCGCTTTATTGCAGGTAAACTCGCCTAATGTAGCGATCTGACTACAATGCAACTTAGCCATAAGCATAAGTTCTTTGGCATTGAAATTGCATGAATAATGGTCATATCAATTCAATATTCAAAATATGGTGGTCAAATATCGATGAGCAAGCTAATACCTATGGATATGATTCAAAAGAGAATATTCTTTATCAGGGGCTACAAAGTAATGATCGATAGGGACCTTGCGGAACTTTATCGCGTTACGACAAAAGCGCTCAACCAGGCGGTAAAAAGGAACATCAGGCGTTTTCCTGCGAACTTTATGTTCGAATTGACCAAAAAAGAGAAAAAGGAGGTGGTCACAAATTGTGACCACCTAGCTGAGCTTAAATATTCACATAATCCTCCATTTGCCTTTACTGAACAGGGAGTGGCGATGCTTTCAAGCGTCTTGAAAAGCGAAAGAGCGATACAGGTGAACATCCTTATAATGCAGGCTTTTGTGCGGTTGCGCGAGATCGTGTCTTCGCATAAGGAAATATTGAAAAAGATCGAAGAAATGCCTGCCTGCCGTCAGGCAGGGAGAAAAAGTATAATACGCAGTTCAAATACGTTTTCGATGCGTTACGGAAAATAATTGAACCACCGGAGAGAACCGTAAAAAGGATAGGCTTTGACGTATAAGATAAAATTGGAGACAAAAACATGAAAGAACCGCCTTATAAGGTTGGGAAGATCGGCGAACAGATAGCGGTCGAGCATCTCCTGAAGGAGGGCTACAGGATCGTTGACAGGAATTTCCGCGTTCCGGGAGGCGAGATCGATATCGTTGCAAGGGATGAAGGGGTCCTTGTATTCATCGAGGTCAAGAATTATTCATACAGGAATTTTTACCTTCCGATGTATTCGATCAGCAAGAAGAAAAGGATGAGGTTGTTCAGGACGGCCGAAGAATATCTGTACAGGAAAGACATCATTAATAATGATTGCCGGTTCGATATAATCTTGATCTACAGGTCTGAAAGCGGTAAACGGAAGGTCGAGCTGATAAAGAACGCTTTCATGTAAGGAGATCCAGTATGCTTGTAAAAATATTGAGCTGCGCCTTGTGCGGTCTTGAAGGCATACTTGTTGATGTTGAGGTAGACTCTGTCAGGCATCTTCCGGGATTGTCCATTGTCGGGCTTCCCGATCCCGCGGTAAAAGAAAGCAGGGACAGGGTCAAGCTTGCGATAATCAATTCGGGATTCGAATACCCGCCGGGATACTTTACGGTCAACCTGGCCCCTGCGGACGTGAAAAAAGAAGGGCCAATATATGATCTTCCGATCGCCCTGGGGATACTTGCATCGTCAAAACAGATAAAGATAAAAAGAAAAGACTTCCTTATATTCGGCGAGCTTTCGCTTAATGGTGAGGTCAGGCCGATAAATGGCGCTCTGCCGATGTGCCTGATAGCAAAGCAAGGCAAGATCAAGAAGGTGCTCGTGCCAAAAGACAATATATCGGAAGCCGGCCTTGTCACGGGCATTGAGGCGTATCCCGTAGAAAGCCTGTCGCAGGCTGTTGATCTCATTGAAGGCGGCAGCGATATCAAGCCGCATAAAATATCGTTAAAGGACATATTTGAAAATGAGCGGGAATTTGACGTTGATTTTTCTGATGTAAAAGGACAGGTTCAGGCGAAACGCGCGCTTGAAATATCCGCTGCGGGAGGTCACAACGTTATCATGATCGGGCCTCCTGGCTCAGGAAAGACAATGCTGGCTAAACGATTGCCCACGATCATGCCGCCGCTTTCGATCGAAGAGGCCCTTGAGGTGACCCGCTTATACAGTATCTCAGGTATGCTGAACTCAAAGAGCTATCTTATCTCAAAGAGGCCGTTCAGGTCGCCACATCATACGACCTCGGATATCGGGATTATAGGGGGAGGAAGGATGCCAAGGCCCGGTGAGATAAGCCTTTCACATCACGGCATACTTTTCCTTGACGAGTTCCCGGAGTACAACAGGGACGTGCTGGAAGCCCTGAGGCAGCCTCTTGAGGACGGGACCATCCTGATCTCACGCGCGATGTCTTCGGTTTCCTTTCCCGCTGAATTCATGCTTATAGCGGCAATGAATCCATGCCCGTGCGGCAATTACGGTGACAGGGAAAGACAATGCAGCTGTATGCCATTCAAGGTCGAACGATATTGGAACAGGATCTCGGGCCCTTTACTTGACAGGATAGATATTCAGATCGAGATACCAAGATTGAAAAAGGAAGAACTTATCAAACAACCTTCCGGTGAAGCTTCTGAGAAGATCAGGGAAAGGGTAATAGGCGCAAGGAGATTGCAGCAAAACAGGTTCAAGGATACCGCCATAACCTCTAATTCCAGGATGAACTCAAAACAACTGAAGGAATTCTGCGTGCTGGACGACGAGGCAATGGAGATAATGAAGTCAGCGATCATCCACTACAGGCTCAGCGGGAGGTCATATGACAGAGTGCTTAAAGTTTCAAGGACGATAGCCGATTTGGAAAGCTCAAAAAGCATCAAGGCATGCCATGTCGCGGAAGCAGTTCAGTATCGATCGCTGGATAGGGATATTACCTAAGTAAATCAGAAAGACTCGCTGCCGAGCTTCAACTTCGAGCATTGATCATACGCAGAGCGATTTTAAATCCATACTTATTTGATGTATAATATTATCCTTAAAAGGGGTGGTATATATGGCAGGAGGAACTGGAGAAACACCGCGTTTGGGATTAACGGGGACACCTACGGGAACGGGACATACAAGGAGAGCTTCGGGAGCGGGAAAAGCAAAAGCACCCATAAATGCACCCGGAAGAGCACATGGAAAAACATCCGGAAGGGCAGCAGCCCCCCAAACATATGATCTTTCCACGAGTGCAGGAAAAATAGCGTATCTGAGAGCAGAGATAAATGCAATAGAAGGCCTGAGGGACACTGAGTATGCCCAGTATAAGGACAGGCCGGCCTACGCGGCATTTCTGCAAAATGTGAACGCTGAAATCAGGGAACTGAAGAGAATGATGGCAAATGTGGATAATCCAAATGCAAGGGTCGATATAAGTGGCGGAATGACGCCCGAAAAAGTTGCAGCTATGACAATAGAATCATGTGCGGACCGAACCAATCTATTAACTACGGAAGAAAGGATGAATAAAGCTTTCGGGGAGTTGAGATAGGTCCGGTTGAACCTGATCTTATAACCAGAGATCGTTGTTTTTTAAGATTATTCTGTCTTTCAGTGATTTATCAGCAATGACCATGAAACAATTATAGTAATATTCTATATTCCTACGATCTGCTTCCTATGATCCAAAAGACAATTAACAACATAATGATCGGTATATTAGTAACGAGCCCTAATATTGAAAATACTTTTCGTTTTTCCTTTTGTGCTAGACTGGTAATTCCCAATCCTAATCCAACAATGCTTACAAATCCTATGATGATCATCAGCAAACCGACAACCGTATACATCGGTTCTTGATTATTAATATTTAGAAATCCGGCCACAGCTGCCGAAAAAACAAAACAAGAGAACAGATTCGTCAAAGAAACAAGTCCCATAATGAACGATGTTAATCCAAAGTTAGAATTATCCTTGCTCATGTTATTACCCCCTTAATAAAAATAAGTATATATTAATATTACTAATAGCCAATTATACCGCCAATTGCATCACGAATGCTGGGAATAGGGTATAGCGATTCAATATTGAATATTTATTGTCAGGGCGTATAATACCTCAACAAGGCGGTGATGTTATGGGTAAGGGTGATAACAGGGAAAGAAAAGAAATAAAAAAAGCGCCAAAGAAGACGCTTAAGGAAAAGAGAGCCGAGAAAAGGGCTAAGAAGCAGGAAAATTATTAGCATTGATCGATCATCATAGCAAAACTCCTCTTGATATACGCGTTCAGTTGTTTTTGCCTGGTCACGGTGTTATGCTAAATGTATGAAGAATTTTCGTTTCTTGAGCATAATTATTATAGCCATTCTCTTTTTACATGGTTGCGGAGCGTTAGAGGACGATACGAAAGTAAGGGTACTTAAAACGATAGTTGTTGAGCCTTCAAGCGCGGTTTTTGCAAAGAGCTCAGGGTACTATAAGTTCAAGGCGACCGGTTATGACCAGTATGGCAGTCATATTAACATTATCCCCAGCTGGAGCGCCTCGCCCGAGGTCGGGACCATAAATATTGGAAGCGGCGATTTAACGATCAAAACATCGTCAGGCGAGGGGAAGGTCAGGGCATATGTCGGGACGATCGAGGGATTTGCTACAGTTACCGTGACGGACGGCAACCTTGAGAGCATAACAATATCACCTTCATATACGACGTTGTTTGTCGGAACATCTTATCCATTGAGCGCGACCGGTCATGATTCGCTGGGCGCACCGGTAAAGGTCTATCCGATCTGGTCCCTTGATCCCCTCTTCGGACAAATAGACCCGAATGCCGGACCTTCGACTACATTAACACCGACCGCTGCCGAGCTTATCGCTTATATTATTGCTACTCTAGGCTCGGTCTCAAGTTCCATTGAAGTTGTCGTTGAACAACCAAGTTCTCTCTAGCAGGTTTACAAACGCTTATGAGGGTATTACAATAATGCATTATCTTTCAAGGGGGTGTTCTTATGGCAGAGGAAATGAAGATCGGTGAGGTGGCTCATTATTTCAGTAAAATTAACGTTGCGGCGGTGAAACTTACGGGAGATCTTAAGGTCGGCGACAAGATACACATTAAAGGCCACACCACCGACCTTGAGCAGAACGTGGACTCGATACAGATACAACATGACAGCGTTCAGAAGGCTGGCAAGGGCGACGATGTCGGCATAAAAGTGCAGGACCACGTTCGCACCGGCGACGAGGTTTTTGTAAAAATTTAAGATAAGCAGGATAGTCATATAATGAAATCAATAGTGAAATTCAAATGTCCAAGCTGTGGAAGAAGCGTTGAAGCGACCGTTGACATAAGCAACTTTAATGAGGCGGTCGCGCTCGATCCGCCATGTCAGTGCGGTTTCTCGCAGGTCGTTCTTTCTGCCCTTTCTTCGGGCATCGACAGCATAACCGCCAAGGAAAATGAAGCTTCAAATAAGAAAAAATAACCGCGTCGTTATCATCTCGGCAGCCCTGGCGGTCTTTATCATTATAACCGCCTGCTTTGTCATTTTCGGCCTCAGGGAATCTGGCCTGCGCGGGATGAAGAAAAAAGCGCACTATCTTTCCGAAACAGGCCTTGATCGCGCGATATGGTACCTGAACACACCTGTATCCGCGGGAGGCAGGGGGATCAAGTGGAGGACCGAAGGGACACTGGAATGGTTCGCACCCGGTTCATATTATATTATCGTGAAGGACGGGGAAGCGAAGGGTGAGGTCGTTGTAACATCCATAGGCTCGATCGACTCGGTCTCCAAAACAATATCGCAGGTATTGATACAGGACCAGCTGCCTCCGGCCTTTGATTACGCCATTTTTTCCAATTCTTCTATGCGGATGAGCGGCAATTCTAAAGTATTGGGTGATATCTATGCGCGTGGGAGCGTAAATATCGATTTCCCGTCAAAAGTGGAAGAGGGATATGTTAACGCGTCATTGGGCTTTCTTGTTTCGGGTTCCGGGAGTTACCGTGTCGGCGGCACAGGAGCAAGCTATTACTTTCCGGACGCCGATTACAGATTCTACAGCGACAGTATTTCCGCCGCGCGAACGGAAAGCAATGGCATAAAGAGCGACAAGAGCTACTCTGACATTGATGTCTCAAATGATATTTATGTCGACGGGGATATCGAAATAAGCGGCCAGATATACGGCTCCGGCCTTGTTGTTGCCGCGAAAAGCATAAAGATACGTAATGCCATCGTTCATAGCGCTGCAAAGTTCATTGCAGGGCAGAACATAGAGATCGAGAATTCCACAACCTCCGACAGGAATTCCATGTTCTACGCTGACAGGAGCATGTACATAAAAGGTAACAGCAGCATCAAGGGGACCCTGATGGTCAGGGCGGGAGAGCTTGTTCTTGACGGTAATGTTTATGCCGCCGGCCTGATATTTTGCGGGGGGGACATCTGCAGGCTGAAGCAGAAAGCAAAAATAACTGGCAGTGTGGCATCAAAAAGGATCGATCTAATTTCAGATGACATAACGATAAGCCACGATACCACATCTTTCCCGGACATGCCGCCGAACGGCCTTGCCGCCGATATTCTAGGCAGGAAACCTAATTCCAGGAGCGAATGGTAGCCGGAGGGAAAGGGATATAGGATAACAAAATGGAATTCAAATACGGGAAAGACACCATAAACATAAAGATACCATCAGAGAATGTCATAGGGGTCCTTGAGGGCAGAAGATTGACGTCATTAAAGGACCCGGAGAAAATGATACTTGATACATTTGGCCATCCTATATCATCGGAGAGTTTTTATAATACGTTCAAGAGCGGCGATAAGGTGGCCATAGTGGTATCCGACAGGACAAGGAATTCTGGATCGAAATTGACCGTTCCCGTTCTGCTTGACGAACTGAACTCTATTGGCATAAATGATAGTGACATATTCGTGCTTTTCGCCTGCGGGACACACCGTACCCATACTGCTAACGAGCATGCGAAACTCGTGGGCGAAGAAACGATCAGGCGTGTAAAAGTGTTCGACCACGATTCAAAAAGCAAGAGCGATAATAAATACTTGGGGACAACCACCAGAGGAACAAAGGTAGAACTTGATAAGAGGGCGGTAGAGGCGGACAAGGTCATTTTAACGGGTGCCATCACATACCACTATTTCGCTGGTTATGGCGGGGGGAGGAAAAGCGTATTGCCGGGGATATCGGCGTTTGAGACGATCCAGGCGAACCATAAGCTTCTCATAAAGGATGGCGTAATTGACAGGCGGTGCGCGACAGGAAGGCTTGAAGGCAATCCCATACACGAGGACATGCTCGAAGCGGCAAATATGCTGGAGCCTGATTTCCTTATTAACACGGTAATGTCCGATGAGGGCAAGATCGCGGCCATCTTTTCGGGCGATCCTGTTGAAGCCCATCTGCTGGGATGTGAATTCCTGGATGAGAACTTTAAGGTCAACATCGAAAAGAAGGCCGATATTGTGATCGCCGCGTCAGGCGGCGGGTCAAAAGATATAAATTTTATCCAGTCACATAAGGCCATGGAGCATGCATCCTATGCGCTGCGGGACGGCGGCGTCATGGTATTGCTTGCGGAAAGCAGCGAAGGTTTCCCTGGGGAAGAATATGCAAGATACATTAACCTTGGTTCATCAAAAGCCATTCTTAAGGAACTTTCAAGGAATTTCACGATACCAGGGCACACAGTTTACGCCGCCTTTGAAAAGGCCGAAAAGTTCAAGATCATTTGGGTTTCAAAGATGGACGACAGGCTAGTTTCAAAAATGGGCATTATCCCGAAGCAGGACGTTGTTTCAGCGCTTGACCAGGCCTTCAACTTGACCGAAGGCGGACAGAACACTTATGTGATACCTCAAGCATACAATACTTTTCCTTATTTGCAGGATGACGGCAGGGGAATGTAGCATATTTCGTAGTATTGTATCGCATGTCGTCAATTTCGGATGGTCCCGTGCTCAAGTTATTTGGCGGATAAATTGCATCATAGGAGGTCAATATGAAGCGTTTAATTCTACTGATGATAGTTATCCTGATCCCGGTCTGTTCTTACGCGATGAGCACTGCGCCGAAGGAAACATATAATGTGGTACCTCCCGAGGTCAAGCTGGTCAAGGTGATCGGCTACGCAGGCTCGGGCGATTCCCAGTTCATGCGGCCGGAAGGCATCGTTGTCCTTGATCCGCCGGTCAACCTTGTAAAGCTGCTGGTTTGTGACACCGGCAACAACAGGATACAGGGTTTTGACGCGCTGGGGAACTACCTTTTCCAGTTCGGGTCTTTCGGGCGCGAGGACGGCAGAATGGATTCCCCGAACGGCATAGCGGTAGATTTCAACCAGGTGATCAATGTCGTTGACAGGGGCAACAACAGGATCGTGAAGTTCGATATGTCCGGCAATTATGTCTCAAAATTCGGGGAGTTCGGCATGGATGCCGGCAAGTTCAATGAGCCTCAGGGCATGGTCACCGATATATGGGGGAAGATCTTTGTCGTTGATTCAAGGAATAACCGCGTCCAAAAATTCGAAGGCAACGGCACATCACTGGGATCGTTCGGCGGATTCGGATACGGCGTGGGGTCTTTTGATAATCCATGGGGTATAGCGATAGATGATCAGAGGAACCTCTATATTGCGGACGCGGGAAACAATCGCGTGCAAAAGCTGAGCGAGTACGGCGGGGCGATCGCGATCTTCGGGAGGAGGGGAAGCGGTGCCGGGGAATTCATGAATCCGCGTGGAGTCGCTGTAGATGACTTCTATATATACGTGGCGGACACGGGGAACAACAGGATCCAGGTTTTCAGCAGGAACGGGGACTTGATGGGATCCTTCGGGCGTTTAGGATACTCCAGGGGAGAGTTCAACGGCCCGACATCGCTTACGGTTGACAAGAACGGGATGCTGTACGTTGTTGACACTAACAATCACAGGGTCCAGGTATTTCAGGTGGTAAAGAGGTCAGTTGAGCAAAGGCAATAAAAAGGGCAATTAAGCCACATATGATTATTTACATGAGATCCAATAGATCGGTGGCAAGGGGATACTTGCGTGGGAAAGGTCCTGACGGGGATATTATGTCTTTTCATGGCACATCATCTGGTCTTTGCGGATGTGCAGGCGCAAGATGTCCATTCTTCGGAAGCGACATTTGAAACATCATCTTACATTATCGGACCATCCCAACCAATAAAGTTAAGCGGCAAAAAGACGATCACCTTCCTAAACCGTTCGCTCGAAGGCAGCAAAGAAGGATTCATTAACGGATTTACGAGGGAGGAAGCACTTTTCATCGAAGTTTCCTCTTCGAACGAAGAAGAAGCCGAGCTTCGCATGAGCATAATATCCGGCAATCCATCTGATGCGGGGCTTTTATCGCAAAAGAAGGACAGGATATCGATATCGGCAAGGTATTCAAGCACAGAAGTTTATTTTGGAGATTACGTATCGGATTTTACCGATGCCGAGTTCACCTCTTTGACAAGGCCTTTAACGGGGATAAAGATATCAAGCGACCTTGGCCAGGTTCATCTTAAGGGATTCTACTCGCTGCCGCAAGGCAACTCAAAATATTCAAGATCTTACGGCAACGGTACTCAGGGCCCGTATTATTTTGGGGAATTCCCGGTAGTGGTGGAAAGCGAAAGGATATATCTGGACGGCATCACCCAAATAAAGGAAAAGGATTACCAGATCAATTATGAAACAGGTGAGATCACATTCCTGAAGCGCATTATCAGGGAAGAAGAGATCATTGAAGCTTATTATGATCATCTTGATCCACTATATATGCACTCGAACCTCGGCTTAAGGGTGGGATATCGTGCCAATGAAAAGCTATATTTGGGAGCGAGCTGCGTTTCAGATTTCGAAGATCCTAACGATGCCAATGCGTCCTCCGGAGGTTCGCCATATTTGCACTATATCCTTGGAGTGGACGGAAAATATCAGGAGGAGGCCGTTAAGTGCGATATTGAGCTTGCCTACAGCTGGATGGGCGGGGATAGAAGAGCGGAGGTAGGCAAAGCGGCAAAGATCGACCTCCTGACGGTATCGGATGCCCTTGACTCGTTCGTGTTCATAAAGAGGGTGGGCAGAGGCTTCCGTTATATTTCGGGATCCGATCCCAGGAGCGATGTTTGGGAATATGGAGGCAAGTTCAAGTACAGGCCCATGCCAGGCATGGAAGCGTCGACCGCATACCATTATGATGATCACATTGTCGAAGGATCGGATTATCTTAATGAGTATAAAAATGTTGATCTGGCCAACTACGGCAAGGATCACAGGGCATACATCAGTATTTCTGAAGAGAAGAACTCACGGGACCTTGTTTACGGAACTCCGGCGGCAAGATCAAAAAATAAGGACAAGATAGGGCTTCTGTACCGTTTCTCTTTTATCGAGGCAAATATCGGAGCCGAGCTTGAGGAGGACCTGAGAAGATACCCCACGATGGAGGCGGTGCACTACAGGACATATGAGCTAGGGCTTTCCACTATCGGACTCGCCGGTTTTTTATTAAAAAGCAATGTTCAGGTGCGTGAATCAGAGTTCGATGAAGGATCGAGCCGTACAAAGACATATGATATGGAGATTTCATCCTCTCCTTTTGACGGGTACTATGTATCGGCCAACACGCGAAGGATGGAGGACGAGGAGACAAAGGATACGGTAGGCTTGAGCTACAAGATCTTGCCCCTGCCAGGATTGACGAGCCAGGGAAGATATGTGGTATCCACACTAAAAGAACAAATGGCCGGCACCATGGAAACGGTTTCCAAGCATTCCGGGGCATTTGAACTTGGGATATCCCCGCTGGAGAACCTTAAGCTTGCTTACAGCTTCATGCCGGATCTTATACAGGTACCGCGGCTAGGCAGGGACAGTTATACGAATTCAACCAGCCAATACAGCGTTGAGCATTCACCGTCCGATCGGCTTAAGATCTTCCTGTTCCATCGCATCGTCGGATCAATGGACATCGACGAGAACGATCCAATGTTATCCAGGGTCCAGAAACAAAGCGCAAGTTCACTGTCGAACATCAATATAAAAGCGGAGGCAGGCCAGAGCCTTTCTTTTAACGTTGGTTATATATACGATATATCGTCCTGCCGTCAGCTTGTGCCTGCCAACGTTGTAACATATGAAACAACATCGGACAAAGGAAGGATATTTGAGGCATCAGCAAGCATCAGGGTCCTTCCGAACATGACAACGACCTTCAGTTATATGAACTCGTTAAGGGAAATTAGCTCAAGTTCAGCGTCAAAGAACATGGTCCAGGACCTGGATGCCTCGGCGCAATATGACATTAGCGAATATCTTACGTTGTCGGCAAAGCTGGGCATTTCAGAGGAAAAGGACCTGTTGGCGCTTTCAAGGGCATATTCGATCGCGCCTGCAGCGGGATTATCCTATAAAAAGGAAAGGCTGAAGATCGACGTGGACATCAATTATCAAAGAACATATTCAGGCGGATCAAACGAAATGTCACGTATTGACCTGTCCGTGATATATGATGTTAACAACAATATCAGAACGGCCCTGAAAGGCAGCCACGAAGCCAGCAATGCCCCTTTTTATAAGGCGACCGAGATAATGGGTAATTTTGAGCTCATATTTTAGCAATGGTATCCGTTGTCCTTTAACGGCGATATCAATGGTGATATAATTTACATCATGAAAACCTTGGGGATAGATCCCGGGACCGCTATAACCGGCTACGGTGTTCTTGACAGTGAGAACGGGTCCGTAAGGATGGTCGAGTACGGCTGCATAAGAACAAGCAGCAAGGAACTTGCGGACAAGAGGCTGGCGCAAATATACCTTGACCTCAAGAAGATCATTTCAAAGCACAAGCCGCAGCATGTCGCGGTAGAGAAACTTTTTTTCAATTCCAACGCCAAGACAGCCATGGCAGTAGGGCAGGCGAGAGGGGTTTCGCTTCTTGCCGCGTCTGAACAAGGGATACCGGTGTCTGAGTATACGCCCCTAGAAGTTAAGCTTGCGGTGACAGGATACGGAAAAGCCGAAAAGATCCAAATGCAGAAAATGGTAAAGACGCTCTTAAAACTTGAAGAAATACCCACTCCGGATGACGCGGCTGACGCCCTTGCTGTTGCGCTGTGCCATGTTCAGAGCCATAATTTCAAGAAAAGGACGGGGCAGTTGAATTGATATCAAAATTGAACGGCATCCTTGACAGCGTTGACCAGAACAGCATCGTTCTGGACGTTAACGGCGTAGGCTATCAGGTCTATGTGCCTTCTTCCGCGCTGCCAAAGCTCCCTAAGCTGGGGCAGGCCGTGTCAATGTTCACTTGCCAGGTGGTGAGGGAGGACTCCAATGATCTTTACGGGTTCCTCACAAAAGAAGAAAGGCATCTTTTTTCCATCATACTTTCGGTCTCCGGCTTCGGCCCGAAAAGCGCGATGAACCTCATTTCAGCCTTCAAGATCGAGCAGCTTGTCGCAGCCATTACAAGGGGCAATGTGGAATTGCTTTCGACGGTGCACGGCATTGGGTTGAAAAGCGCGCAAAAGCTCGTTATCGAGCTGAAAGAGAAAGTGGGCAAGGTCTTCTCGGTGCAAAAATCAGATATTGTAAAAGGGCTTCCGGGCGAGGACCCCATGGTTTCGGACGCCATTTCCGCGCTTATCACCCTTGGATACACGCCGCACGAGGCAAGGGACGCGATAATGAAAGTAGGGGTGGATTTCAATAAAGCTAAGTCGGTCGAGGACGTGATCAAGCAGTCCCTGAAGTCACTTAGTTAGGCCTGTAGAACTTGCTTTCAAGCCATCTCATCAAACGCCTGTGAAAACCTCTTTCATTCTTTGTCATCGGGGCAACCATAATCGTATAGATCCCAAGAAGGTTCGCTCCAAGGATGTCCGTGAAAAGCTGATCGCCTATCATGGCGGTGTTCTTCGCGTTCGAATTAAGGATCCCGAACGCTTTCCAGAAAGCGAAAGGCAGGGGTTTCAGCGTGAAAGCATAGGATGGCACATGCAGCCTTTCCCTCACTTTGTCGAACTTCCACGGGAACAGGCTGTTCGATGAAACGCATACATTAAAACCCGCCGCTTCGGCCTTCTTGATCCAGTTTATTGATGAATCGGGGATATGATCGTCATTCCTTTTACGCAGTGTCTCATCAAGGTCCACGATAAGATGATTGATGCCTTTTTGTTTCAGGCCGTCAAGGTCTATCTCGCCGATCGATCGTCTGTATTCCCTGGGGATGAACGATCTCATTTTTCCGCTTCCTTTATGTACACGTGTTTTTTTAGATGGTCAATGATGCTTGCGAACTGCTGCTGATAATCGGGCGACACTGACAAGTGGATTATCGACGTGTCCGAATATCTGTCGGGATTCGGGGTGCGCATGGCAGCCATCCCCTCAAAGGACTCAAGGAAACCGCACAGGAACGCGATATCCTGTTTTTTCACCTCAAGATAATGGTCTATAGAGTTCATAACCTTGTAATATAGAAGAGCGGAACGACGGGACAGTCGTCCAGGATCGCCCTGTCTATTTCGTTCAATTTCTCGTAAATGGCAAGCTTCTTGTTCTTGTCCGCAAAGGCGATCTCATCTATAAGAGTATCAACCCGCTTGTTGCTGTAGAACGTGAAATTTGCCTCGCCCTCCGAATGGAACAGCGGCTGCAGGAGAGCAAGCGTGCTGGGCGTCTTTTCAAGTTTTGGCTTGCACACGGAACATGGGGAGTAGCCAGCCTTTACGGCATCCTCATATTTGTCGAACATCTGCTGCTTTGCCTCATCCGTGGGATTGAGGTAGCAGGTAAAGGTGTGGAAAACGCCGGCATCCTTATCGCCTATAAAAAGCTCGCCGAAACTCCCTGCCTTGTATCCCATCACGAAAAGGTCGTATTTTCCCGAAGCAAGAAGCTTCCTCCATTTTGTCAGGTCCGAATAACTTACTTCCGTCCTGGTCATGTCGACCCCAAGGTTGACAAGGTCCATCTTTATCCTGTCGACGATCTCCAAGGTCTTTTTACCGTCGGTATGCAGGATCGTAAGGTTCTTGATGCGCCTGTCATTCAGCTGATATCCGACCGAACGCATCATCTTTTTCGCGAGCCCCAGGTCATAAGGATAGCCCTTCAGGGTCGGATCGTATCCTTCCATCCCGGGTGGTATGACGCCTGCGGGGACAGTATCGTCGCCGATTATCTTTGACGATATCATGCCGCGTTCGATCGCCATGGCGAAAGACTGCCTGACCACCCTCCCGTCATCATTACCAAAAAGATCCTTTTTGAGGTTAAATCCAAGGAACCATATCCCGTCATATTCCTTGACCGCTTCTTCTGATGCAGCTTTTTCAGCGCATATCGATGTGCTGCTAATGAGCATGAAGAACAGGATCGAAAGGATAAGCTTATTTTTCACGAATCCTTCTCCTTTTAAATATGTTATTCCCGTATATATCATTAGCGACAAAGACTGGGAATTTGTATACTTCAAGCTCGTAAACTGCCTCAGGACCAAGGTCGGGGTAGGCGACAACTCTTGCGGCTTTTATGTTCTGCGCAAGCAGAGCCCCCGCGCCGCCCGTTGCGACAAAATAAATGGCCCTGTGTTTCTTGAACATTTTCAGCACCTTTTCGTCGCGTTGGCCCTTGCCGATGGCGCCTTTTAGGCCCAAAGCGAGCAAAGGACCCGTCATTTCATCCATGCGGCTACTGGTCGTCGGGCCTGCCGACCCGATTATGTTACCAGGTTTCGCGGGAGTAGGGCCACAATAATATATTATCTGGTCTTTAAGGTTGACGGGAAGCTTCCTCTTTTGGCTTATCGTTTCCATGAACCTTTTATGCGCAAGGTCCCTGGCAGTATAGATCTTTCCGGTGATGAAGACCCTCTCACCGGCTTTAAGCTTCTTTATTCCCCTTTCGATTAAAGGCGTTCTTATCTCTTTTTCCATTATATTACCTCATGCCTGACCCTGTGGGCGTGGCAGTCCATGTTCACGGTTACGGGAAGGCTTGCGATATGGCACGGCGCTTTTTCGATGGCAACGCTCAGCGCTGTTATGTCGCCGCCGAGTCCGCCCGGCCCGATGCCGCTATCGTTCAACTCTTTAAGGACCCTGGCTTCGAACTTTGCCGTATCGCGGTCCCTGTTCTTTTGGCCAACCTTCCTTAACAGCGCTTTCTTTGCAAGGAGGGCTGAACCTTCCAGGTTCCCTCCGATCCCGATGCCTATAATGAGCGGAGGGCATGCGTCACCGCCGGCGTTCTTTACGATATCCATTATGAATCCCATTATTTCTTCCCTGCCGGCTGTCGGTTTGAACATTTTGAATGAGCTTTTATTCTCAGCGCCGCCGCCCTTTGCCATGAGCGTAAGCTTTATTTTATCTCCCGGAACGATGTGATGGTGTATCATCGCAGGCGCGTTGTCGCCGGTATTCCGCCTCATGAAAGGATCATTAACGATGGACTTCCTCAGATATCCTTCCTTGTAAGCCCTTTTAACACCTTCATTTATCGCCGCATCCAGGTCCCCGTTAACTATCCTCACATCCTGGCCGACCTCCGCGAACACAACCGCCATTCCCGTATCCTGGCATATCGGATAGCCGTTCCTTCTTGCGATCTCGGCGTTCTTGACAATGTCGCGGATCACTTCCTTTCCCGCCCTTGAGCTTTCCTTGCCAAGCGACATGGTCAACGCATGAAGGACATCCTCAGAAAGCTCATAATTGGCTTTTATGCAGAGTTGCTTTATGGTTTCAGTTATTTTCTTTGCGTCGATATCTCTCATAGTGATAACTTAAGTATATTTTCCTTTACTGAATTAGCGGATCTGGTAAGCATTGCTTTTTCATCATCGGTCAGTTGCAACTCAATGATCTTCTCAATGCCGTTCCTGCCTATCTTTGCAGGAACGCCGATGCAGACATCCTTCAAGCCGTATGCCCCGTCAAGGATGACGGCGCTTGGGATGACGTTGCCTTTGTTCTTCAGGACCGATCCGACCATTGCCGCCGCTGAGGATGAAGGGGCATAATACGCGCTTCCGGTCTTGAGCAGGTTGACTATCTCCGCTCCGCCGTTCGCTGTCCGCTTAATTATGGCGTCGATCTTTTCCCCGGATAGCAATTTTTCAAGCGGCTTCCCGTTCACTTTTGTCCGGCTTATCAGCGGGACCATAAGGTCGCCGTGGCCGCCAAGGACCATTGCATCTATTTTGGACGATGGGATATTGAGCTCTTCTGAAATGAAGGTTATCATCCTTGCCGTGTCAAGAAGCCCCGCCATGCCGAAGACCTTTCTTCTATCCAGGCCGCTGACCTTCCAGGCAAGATATGTCATTACATCAAGAGGATTTGTGACCATTATTATTATCGATCCCGGCGCGAATTTCTTGATATTTTCGACAATTCCTTTCACGATCTTGGCGTTCGCAGCCTGCAGGTCATCCCTGCTCATCCCGGGCTTCCTTGCAAGTCCGGCGGTCACCACGACCACGTCAGATCCGCTTATCTCGGACGGATCGTTCGTTCCCCTGATATTGCAGTCAAACCCTTCAATAGGGCCGGACTGGAGGATATCAAGCGCTTTTCCCTGAGGAATGCCTTCCAGGATGTCGACAAGGACAACGTCGGCAAGCTTTTTCTCGACGACGCGCCTTGCTACCTCGGCGCCGACATTGCCGGCCCCAAATACCGCGATTTTCGCTCTCAAAACGGACCTCCTTTGGTGCATTACGCAATAAAATACGATTATAAAGAAACAATCTTACGTTGTCAATTTTGTTGTTATTATGTGAAATTTTCCACTATTTATTTCGATAAATACTGGCGACAGGATATATGTATACAAGGAGATTTGATCATGGCGAGTAGCTTCAGTATGAACGCAGGGGCGATACAAGTATCAGTGCCGTGGGTCGGCAGGACAACACCGATGCTGGTGATTTACGAGCTTCCGCCTTCTCAGATCAACGTGGTCAAGGATACACTAAGAAGGATCAAGAGAGAACCCGTACAAATAAGGATGATGCAGCATCTGGGTATCGGTCGCGGCTACATAAATAACATCAGCGGAGTGACCGTTTCTCCGCGATTTCCTTTCGGTCATCTTGAGTTCGATCCCGCAAAGAAAGGCATACAGTTGTCGGTTGATGAGGCGCAATCGCTCCATGGCAACAAGGTCGCCGTGGTCATAAGCGGTGCCATTGACAGATTGTTCACTCATGACGGCGCGCTTCTTGGATTGGAGGAGGCGGGGATCAGTTACGATTATCTTTTGGCGACGTCCGGAGGCGCGATCATGGCTACCTTGAGGGCCCTCAATCAAGGGGCAGGGGATGTCGATCAAATTGCTATGGGGCTGGCTCAAAAGTACAGCTGGCACGATGTCGTAGACATTGACTTTGTGGGCTTAAGGGAAAGGTTCTCCTCCTTTAACGGCTTCATACCAGGCAGAAGATTCATGAGGATAATGAGAGAGGATTGCAGGATCGGGGACCTTGGATTTGCGGACGCAAGGATCAAGCTTGGCATAATCGGATTCGATCTTGATTCATGCAGGACCACGCTTTTCGGTTTCAGCGGCCCAATGAGCGATGAGCTTATCCATGATCCGGCCTCCGCCTCGAATGACCTTTATCCCAAGAACCTTCCTTATATCTATCCGGACCAACATATCAGGCTTGTTGACGCCATAAGGGCAAGCGTATCGATGCCGGGGATATTCAGGGTGCATCCCATGTCATTTGCCGGAAGGGAATACAGTTTTGTTGACGGAGGAGTGGGTGAGAATTGCGCCATAAGAACGGCCGCAAGCATTATCGATGTGGGAACGATAATCGCGATCTCATTGGGTTTTCCGGAGGAAAAAGAAACACCGGCATATAAAACAGGCCTTTTCAGGGCATTGTCTAAGACATTGGACGGCGGGGGGGATGTCCAGTCGATGGTTATGCACGACCACAAGCTTCTAAGGGGCTTGAGGGCGGTAAGGGTGATAAAACCCGGAGTGTACCTTGAGTCGCCAAAAGCTTTTAACAGAGCGCAGGATATAAAGTTAAGCGGAAGGGAGACCGTCAGGAAAATTTTAAAGGTGCTTCCGGGCGACAGGTTATTCAGAAAACTTGATGAAACATCAGTAGCACAGCTGAGGAGAACGGGATTGATCCCGAAGGTATACCTTGAGGACATTGAGAATGCGAACGTTGTTCATATAAGGGATTCACGCCCGCTCATTGACAGGGATCCGCTTTCACCTGAGTGGGCGCATCTTTATGAAGAGGATGGAGGACTAAAGCCCACTAAAAAGCCGGCAGAAAGCGACAAGGATTGGATAAAGAAACAACTGGCCGATGCTTACGGCTGGAGATGGCTGGCGTATTTGGCCGCGAACGGCTGGATACTTAAAAAATGGTTCTTCAAGGATGAGAATGAAAAAGCTTAATCTTTTAGGTGATCGGCGAGCTTTGCGAACTCTTCAATAGACAATGTTTCGCCCCTTCTTCTCAAGTCAATACCGGATGATGCTAAGGCTTCTTCGATCTTTGCCCTGTCCAACCCCTCTATTTTCGCGTTCTCAATAGCGTTCTTGAGCATCTTCCTTCTCTGCATGAACGCGGCGTGCATGACATCAAAGAACAATTTTTCGCTTTTTACCTTAACGGCCGGCTTTTCATGCACATCCAGCCTGATGACCGCTGAGCCGACATCCGGCTGCGGAAGGAATGACGATTTTGGTATATAAGATACTATCTTTGGCTTGCAGTAGTAGTTAACAAATACAGTGAAAGATCCGTACTCTTTCGTGCCGGGCTTTGAAACTATCCTGTGCGCGACCTCGCGCTGAATGGTCAATATCATACATTTAAAACATGACCTGTTATCTATCAGCTTTTCTATGATGGGGCTTGTTATGTAATAGGGCAGGTTGGCGACAACTTTCCTGCTCTTGTAATCCTTGAACCTTGCAAGCATCGGACCAAGGTCCAGCTTCAGGAAATCACCGGCAACGATCTCGTAATTCCCTTGTCCTTTAAGATATTCTTCCGCGGCATGGATAAGCTTTTTGTCATATTCGCTTGATATCACAAATCCGGCTTTACTGCAGAGCTCCCTGGTCAGGGCCCCGATGCCGGTCCCTATCTCAAGGACAAGATCATTCCTGCTCAGTTCGGCGGCTTCGACGATCCTTGAGAGGGCAGCCTGGTCAACAAGAAAATGCTGCCCAAGGGACTTGTTCAGCCTTATGTTAAAAGAATCAAGAAGGTTCTTTGTATCTTCGGAAAGTGAGTTTGCCACTACTTTTTGCGGGTTTTAACAAGATTTGAGGCGACCTTTATCGCTTCTATCAGGCTTGTGGGATTCGCCCAGCCTTTTCCCGCGATGTCGAATCCGGTCCCGTGGTCAACCGATGTCCTGACAAAGGGAAGACCGACGGTCACGTTCACTGACCTGTTGAAAGAGAGAAGCTTGAGAGGGATCAGTCCCTGGTCGTGGTACATTGCAATGACGATATCGAACATCCCGACGTTCGCAAGATAAAAGATCCCGTCCGGAGAGATCGGTCCCTTGACGTTAATGCCCGCGCGCTTTGCTTCGGCGATCGCCGGAATTATGTGTTTCTTCTCTTCCTTTCCGAATAGGCCGCTTTCGCCGGCATGCGGATTCAAGCCGGCAACCCCTATCTTCGGCTTACAATGCTTGATCCTCAACAAGGCCTCATGAGCGAGCTTGATCTTTTCAAGAACACTTTTTTTACTTATTTTTTTGCTCACATCCTTGAGGGGGAGATGCGTTGTGACAAGCATTACCCACAGAGATTCCGAAACGAACATCATGGCGTACTTTTTTGTTTTTGTTCTTTTTGCCAGCATTTCCGTATGACCCTGGAAGCGATAACCCGCTTTTTGTATAGCTTCCTTATTTATGGGCGCGGTCGCTATGGCGTCGATCTCCTTGTTCTGGGCAAGCTTAATGGCCTTTTCAAGGAATTCCATAGATGCCTTGCCGCACAGCTTGGAGAGCTGGCCTGCTTTGACCTTGGAAGGATCGATGTTCTCAAGGTCGATAACGTCGATCGAGTTCCTCAGGAAACCTGCTTCCGCCACCTTTCTTATGGGATTTATGGTGATATTTGGAGCTTTGGCAACAGTTACGGCGTTCCTCATTATCCTTGCGTCGCCGATCACGACGATACGGGCAAAATTCTGGACCTCACCGTTCTGGAACGCCTTGACGATTATTTCGGGACCGATGCCTGCCGCATCACCCATTGTTACTCCGACTATCGGTCTGTCCATCATTGTCTCCTTAGTGTGCCTTGAACCTTACGCCGGCCTTTTCCATCCTGTCGAGCGCTTCCTTGAGCCTTTCTTCCTTTTCAACGAGGGCGACCCTGACATAGCCTTCGCCAAGTTCGCCGAAAGCTATCCCGGGTGCCATTACAACACCGGTCTTTTTCATAACGTTCAACGACCAGTCGGTTGAATTATATCCCTGAGGCACAGGGAACCATATATAAAGTGTGCCTTTCGTTTTCTGGATATCCCATCCAAGCTTGTTCATGCCCGATACAAAGAGGTCCATTCTTCTCTGGTAGGTCATCCTCATCTTCTCAAGATATCCATTCTTCATGTTCATCGCGGTTATCGAGGCTTTTTGCACGGCCGAGAAAAGGCCGTAATCAAGGTTTGTCTTTATTTTCTTGAGGCTGTCGATGATCTTCTGGTTGCCGACAGCGAACCCGCACCTCCAGCCCGCCATTCCGAAAGTCTTTGAAAGCGTGTGGAATTCCACTGCCACGTCCTTGGCCCCGGGAATAGACAGCATGCTCTGGGGCTTTTGTCCGTCAAAATAAACCTCCGCGTATGCAAAGTCGTGGACAAGGACAAGCTGGTATTTCTTAGCGAACTTCACGGCCTCCTCAAAGAACTCCCTTGGCGCAAAAGCGGCGGTAGGATTTGTCGGGTATGATAGTATCAGCATCTTTGCTTTCTTTGCGATGCTTTCATCTATGGATTTGAGGTCGGGTATGAATCCCGTCCTTTCGGTTGTGGGCAGAACGTGCGGTATCCCGCCGGCCAGTATCGTACCGCGAAAGTGGGCCGGATAGGCGGGCATGGGGACCAGAGTGGTGTCGCCAGGATTGATGTACGCGAAAGCAAGATGAACAAGGCCCTCTTTGGAGCCGATGAGGGTGACTATCTCGCTTTCATGAACATCGATGTTGTACTGCCTCTTGCACCATGACATCACGGCTTCCTTGAACTCCGGCATGCCCTCAAAGGACGGATACCTGTGATTTTGAGGGTCCCTGAGGGCGTCCATCATGGAATCTATTACCTCTTTTGGGGGCGGAACATCGGGGCTCCCTATGCCAAGGTCTATCAGGTCGACACCGCGCTTCCTTTCCTCGGCCTTAAGCTTGTCAAGGCGCGCAAAAACGTAGGTGGGGAGGTTCAATAATCTTTCTGCTTCTTCCATCTGCTTAACCTTTCCTTATCCAAGCGCCGTTTTTGATACACGATCGGCGTTATATGAACTTCTTGCGAATGGGCTAGCTTCAATGTGTTTGAAACCAAGCTTCAAACCGAAACTTTTATACCTTTCAAAGGTTTCAAGTCTGACATATTCTACTACTTCTGCCTCGTTTTGTGAAGGTCTCAGGTATTGTCCGATGGTCACGATGTCGCATCCGACGGACGCGAGGTCCCTGAGCATTCCATGCACTTCTGCTTCAGTTTCGCCGAGGCCGAGCATGAAGCCCGACTTGGTCGCAATGTTCTTACCTATCCTCTTTGAGACCTCAAGCACTTTGAGGGATACCGTGTAATCCGATCCGGGCCTGATGCTTTCGTACAGCCTTGGGACCATTTCAACATTATGGTTAAGTATGACGGGCCCCGCGTCGATCACTTTCCCGATAAAGGATTCATTGGCTCCCATGTCCGGGATCAATGCTTCTACCTTGGCATTCGGTATTTCGCTTTTTATCTCGTTTATCGTGCCGGCAAATTGTCCGGCACCTTTATCAGACAGGTCGTCCCTTGTTACAGATGTTACCACGACATAATTCAGTTCCATTTTTTTTGCGGCCTTTGCCACCCTTTTAGGTTCAGTTCTGTCGATAGGGTGGGGAAGACCCTTGGAGACACCGCAGAACCTGCAATGCCTTGTGCAAACATCCCCTAGGATCATGAAGGTAGCTATCTTTTTTGAATAACACTCGCCGATGTTGGGGCACTTGGCGGATTCGCAGACCGTGTGGACCGAAGGATCATCTATCAATTCCCTAAGTGCCCTTATATGTCTTTGTTTTGGGGTCTTTTTAATTAGCCATTGTGGAAGGCTCATAGGACCACTTTTTACCTGTTCAATATCGCAATAGATCTCTTCAGGACATTCTCAGCCGCTTCATACATGCTCTCATGAACGGTAGGGTGGGCATGTATGGTTTTGATGATATCTTCGACCTTTAGACCGTTCTGTACCGCAAGCGAGGCCTCGCCGATGAGCTCGGTAGCATGGCTTCCGACGATGTGAACGCCAAGGACCTTTCCAGATCTATCGGCTACTATCTTTATGAAGCCGTCCCTTTCATCCTCGATCAATGATTTTGATGATGCGGAGAACGGGAATTTACCAGTGCGGACATCCCCGAACTTTGCTCTTGCATCTTGTTCAGTAAGACCGACAGAGCCGACGCCAGGCTCGGAGTAAGTGCATCTGGGTACCGCGGAATAGTCCATTTGTATCTTACGGCCGGCTATGTTCTCGGCAGCGACTATCCCCTCCCTTGAAGCTGAGTGGGCGAACATGTATCTGCCGACAATGTCGCCGACAGCATAGATGCCCGCAACGCTTGTCTGCATCCTGTCATTCACAATGACCTTCCCTTTATCTAGCTTTATTCCGATCTTCTCAAGCCCATGAGTGTTCAATTTCCTGCCGACGCAGACCAGGACATTTTCGTACATGCTGTTATCCTCGAATTTCATCCCTACCTTAATTTCAATGCCCTTTTTTGAAAGCAATTGCCCGAGAGTTTTTGATATCTCCTCATCTTCATTGGGGAGGATCCTTGGCATTGCCTCGTACAATGCGACCTTGGACCCCAGCTCGTTGAATATGCAGGAAAGTTCCACTCCTATCGGGCCGGCGCCGATGATCGCTATCGATGAGGGGATCGTTCTCAGATCGAGTATGCCGTTGCTTGAAAATACCTTTTTCTCGTCAATTTTTATCGGAGGATTATCGGGAATGGTTGAACCTGTCGCGAGAATGATATTTTCCGCATGGATAGTTGCACCGTTCACTTCCACGTGCTTGCTGTCAACGATCTTTCCCTCTCCCTTTATGAGGTCGATCTTGTTCTCCCTGAACAGGTATTCAAGCCCCTTGCGCAGCTGTCCGACTATGCGGTCTTTCCTGTCGATCATCTTGGAGAGGTCAGCTACAAGATTGTCGATATTTATGCCGAAAGAAGAAGCTTTCTTCATTTTCGCGTAGAGTTTTGTGCAGTAATGGATCGTCTTGGTGGGTATGCAGCCGCGGTTAAGGCACGTGCCGCCCACGTCGCCTTTTTCTATGATGCAGACCGACTTTCCAAGCTGGGCCGCCCGTATCGCCGCCGTATATCCTCCCGGCCCGGCCCCTATGATAACAATATCGAATTTTTCCATGTTCTCACCTTGAGCTTCATATATTAGCATCCGATAAAATCAAACGCAAACAGAAGAAAAAGTGAATTTTTAGGCTATTTTTCACGATAAATCAGCGTGGTCAAATATGGTTGAAACAGCAATAATATACACTGCTACAGGGACCGGTATACCCGCAAAAATCCCTGTATTAACAATGGCTGGATTCAAGAAGAATCCAAGAGCTTTCATTGAACTCCTCCGTAAAGAGCTCAAAAGTGACATCGGCTCCGGAGCGCATCTTGATGACTTCTCAACGTGCAAATTCTTCAATTCGCTGAGCCAGAAAGAAAGGGACGAGATCGCGGCGTTCCTGAAAAAGAATTATGCAATAAGCTTAAGGGCACCGGCAAAACTGGTATTGGCAATAGCGAAGGACGCTATTGATTACGGGGAAACCACATATTTGGCAAGACACTTAATAGTCACGATCTATTCCATTGATGGACCGGCGGTGAAAGAGAAAAAACCGGAGAACAAACCGAAAGATGATGGAAAGTACAGAAACGTTCCCATTGAATTCGGCAGCGGGAGCGAGAAGGTGACTTTTTTAATAGGGTATGATCAATTGAGCAGGACCCCCGAAGCCAGGGCAAGCCTGAAAGGGGCATATGAGGTCATCAGGATGCTGAACGCTTTTATCCCATCGAAGCCGCTTCAAATGATGGAGATAAATACATATGAAACAGAGGCGGGAGAATATGCAAGGAGGCGACACAGGGTCACTATCTCGCCAGAAATGGTTCGCAGATCCTTGATGGAATATATTGTTGGGCATGAAGTTGGGCATGCGATATTCGACGTCCTGTTCGCAAAAAATGATGAAGAGTATGATTATTCTACGGACCAGGCGTGGAACAATATCTATCTCAAGATACTGTTGGATAGGCAATTTGAAATACTCGACGATTCAACGCTTAAGGACTTGCATGATGCATACGGCCACCCATATGACAATCCAAATGAAATGTTCGCCTCATCAATTGTTGCTTTTGTGCTATTGCCTGAGAGGTTTATGGGATTCGTGAACGATAACGATACATCGAAAAGTACGAGAAAGCTGTCCAGGATGATCTATTGCTATATGAGGGATAAGGTATTTAAGGGGATATTCGTGGATGGGAAATACTACGCTAAAGGTACACCCGAATACGAACGGAACGACAGGTGCAAGGATGCATCATGGGGGGAGCTGGAACAGGAAGCCTTGTCCATCACTGCCAACAGGGGGACCATTGTCAGGGAGCTGTTCAGGAGTGGATATGAAGAAATACAATTAGCAGCGATAGAAGCGTGTGGCAGGATGGGCATAAAGGACCGGTATATCGTTGATGAGCTTTATGATTTCATGTTTAGCAATGACGATGACCTGGCTAACCGCGCCATTGTGTCGCTTGGGATGCTTAAAGCAAAAGATAGAAGGCTGACTGACACACTTGAAAGGATATATCATAGCGCAAAAGATTATAAGGTGGATACGCGCGCGGCAGCCTTGATCGCAATGGGATATCTTGGTAAAAAAGGGTATGTCAATCTGATCGGAAGTGTTTTTTTTCCTGATGATGAATATTGGAGTAACCAAATAAGAAAGGATGGAAAGATAAAAATGTTGAATGCCGCGATAATAGCGGCAAGGGTAATTGGCGTCAAAAGCAATTATTTGGCTGACGGCATTAATAAGATATTCGGTCAAACAGGCGGAGTGCACGGTGGTTATATTTATGATACTGGAATGAGAAGCGAGGCGGCCATAACAATGAGATATGTGTGGGATGTACCCAGTCTTGAATATTATTCGAATTATGGGGTAAATGTATACACGTTCAATCAAAAGCATGATATTGTCAGGAATTTTATAGATGGTATAGATGATTTTATTTATTCTGTTGATCGTGGCGATGAAGAAGTCCGGGCTGAAGTGAGAGAATCACTGAGAATAATGGCCAAAGATTGGCGGTTCATATGGCTTTTATGGTGCACAACGCGGGAAAGCAGTGGGAATATATTGGCGGGGAATGTATTGTATGAGCTTTTGGGAATGGATAAAGATTTTAAGGCCATAATAAAGGGCATGCATAATGGGAAAGCCGTTGATTGTTATGAATTTGATAATGAGATCATTTACCTGCTAAGGGATCCGAGATATAGAGCAGGCATAATAAGCTCATTAAAAGGCAAAGACCCGTTCTATAAGAGAGCGGCGGGAGAAGCCTTAAAAAAAATTGGCATAGAGGATTACATGCCTGTATTCGAGGAAATACTCCGCTCAAGTGGCTCCGCATCAAAGATAGACATGATGGGGGTCATTAATGAGTTTGGCATTAAAGATGCGCGCTTAAATGAGCCCATAATCGACGCCGCCTCTGACAAGAATATAAAACTTAGGATCACCGCAGTGAGCGCGATAGGGAACATGGGCATTAAAGACGAGGCCGCAGTTGCTCCACTTGTCTCCGCTTTGTCGTCCGATGTCCCGGAGCTGGCGATCGCATCGGCAAATACCATCGCACAGCTTAAAATAAAGGACAGAAGGTTCATCCGCCCTTTATTTCGCGCTCTCGCTTCTCAAAACAGCGGACTTCGGTCCGCAGCGGCCGCGGCATTGTCCGTTATAGGATTAGACAGGATAAAGGAGGAGGACAGGGTGGCATTCCTGGCGGACGCGATAAAGTTTGGCGATGACACCCTCCGTGTTATGGCGGCTGAAATGGTAGGAGCAACAAAAGAGAAAAGGATCCTGCCTCAATTGATCGGGCTCATCGCTGGAGGCGACCCGGTAACCAGGAAAGCAGCAATGGATGCGGCCGGCCTCCTGGGCATAAAGGATGAAAGCATGGTCTCTCCGCTATTGGGATCACTGTTAAGCTCGGATATCGTACTGTCTTCAAGCGCGGCAATGGCGATCGGGCGGATCTGGCGAGGAGAGCAACGTTTCGTTGACCCGCTGGTCGCAGGGCTAAGGAACAGGGAAGAGGACAAAAACGGGTGTGATATAAACGGCATGCAGAGGGCAGCTTCCGCTGAAGCTCTGGGATGGCTTGGTGTGAAGAGCGAGAAAGCCTTCAAGTCCTTGATATGGGCGCTGAAGGATAAGAATGTCGCCGTCAGGAACAAGGCTGCAGAATCAATTGGCATGCTTCTTTCAGGCGACCCAAAACGTTCTTTGGCCATTGTTAAAATGCTGCAAAGCAATAATGAAGAAATCCGGGATGCCGCACTGCTTACTCTGCGAAAATACCTGCAGAAGAACGGTTATGGAAGCTTTACCGGTATAGTTTGGCATTTAGAAAGCCTTGTTCATTGAGCAAGTTCCTGCTTCAGGAGCTTGTTCACAATGTCCGGATTAGCCCTTCCTTTTGTTGCCTTCATGATCTGGCCCACAAGGAAAGCAGAAGCCGTTTGCTTGCCGCTCCTGTAATCGGCAACGGGTTTTGGATTGGCCTTTATCACATCCTTAACGATCCTTACTATCTCTCCCTCGTCTGATATCTGGGTAAGGCCGGACTCTGACACGATATCATTCACGTTCTTTCCTGTGTCAAGGACCTTTGCCAAAACATCTTTCGCGAGCTTTCCGCTTATGGTCCCGTTTTCGATCAACTTTATCAATTCAACCAGCTGTTCGGGGGTGATGTTCGCCTTGGAAATAGCTATCTTCTTCTCGTTCAAGTGCGCGGAAATGTCGCCGATCACCCAGTTGCTTATCGCCTTTGGCTTGTTAAGCAGCCTTACGCTTTCCTCAAAGAAGGCCGCAAGCTCCCTGTCGGCAAGTATGACGCTGACGTCATGCTCAGGAAGTCCGAATTCCTTAAGGTATCTCTCGCGCTTTTTTACCGGCATCTCGCCTATGGTCTTCCCGATCTCTTCAGCCCAGGCCCTGTCTATCTCAAGCGGAACAAGATCCGGCTCCGGGAAATACCTGTAATCATGCGCCTCTTCCTTTGAGCGCATGGACACGGTATCGTTCGTCTCGTCGTTATACAGCCTTGTTTCCTGAACGATCTTCCCGCCCTCATCAAGGACCTCTTTTTGCCGCTTCATCTCGGAGTTGAGCGCGTGCTGTATCGCCCGGAAAGAGTTCATGTTCTTCACTTCCGTTTTGACGCCCAGGCCTTTTGATCCAACAGGCCTTAGCGAGATGTTCGCGTCGCAGCGGAGGCTCCCTTCTTCCATGTTGCCATCGCATACGCCTAGATAGACAAGGATTCTTCTCAGCTCTTCCATATATATCCTTGCTTCTTCGGGCGACCTTATGTCAGGTTCGGACACTATTTCCATGAGCGGCACGCCCGTCCTGTTGAGGTCAACATTGCTGTGGTCAGCTCCTCGGATGCCTGAAGCCCCCTTATGGACGAGCTTGCCCGCGTCTTCCTCAAGATGGACCCTTTTAATGCTTATTTTCTTCCTTGTTCCCGCGACCGTGACCTCCAGATATCCGTGCTCCGCCAAAGGCAACTCGTACTGGGATATCTGATAGTTCTTCGGAAGGTCTGGGTAGAAGTAGTTTTTTCTTGCGAATATCGATATACCCTCTATCTTTCTGCAATTAAGAGCAAGCGCCGTCTTTATAGCAAAATCTACAGCCTTCTTGTTCAAGACGGGCAGGGCGCCCGGCTGACCGGTGCAGACAGGGCAGATGTTCGTGTTCGGAGGATCCCCGAACTTGGTCGAGCAACCGCAGAAAATCTTGCTTTCCGTCAGCAGCTGCGCGTGTATCTCGAGCCCTATAACTGTTTCGTAGTCCATATTACTTCCTTTTAAGCTGCAGTCAGTTTTACCTTGCTCTTGTGCCATTCAGTGTTCTGTTCGTAAGTATAAGCGACTCTCAATATCGTTGCTTCATCAAAAGCCTTACCAATGATCTGTAGCCCGATAGGCATGTTATCGCTGAAGCCGCACGGGACAGATATCGCCGGTATCCCCGCAAGATTGACAGGAATGGTCGCGATATCGGAAAGATACATTGAAAGCGGGTCATCGACCTTTTCACCAACTTTAAAAGCAACTGTCGGTGTGGTCGGGGATATCAGCACGTCGAACCTTATGAAAGCCTTGTCAAAGTCATTTTTTATCAGCGTTCTTACTTTCTGGGCTTTCAGGTAATAAGCGTCGTAGTATCCGGCGGACAACGCGTACGTGCCGAGCATTATCCTTCTTTTGACCTCAGGTCCGAATCCTTCCCGCCTTGTTTCGTTATACATCGTGAGTATGTCCTGCCTGGAACTTGACCTGTGCCCGTATTTCACGCCGTCGTACCTGGCCAGGTTGGAGCTGGCCTCTGCCGTAGCGAGCAGGTAATACGTCGGAACACCATACTCAAAGGTCGGCATCGAGACCTCCTCGACACTGGCGCCAAGGCTTTCCAGTTTCTTTATCGCCTCTTTTACCGCCTTTTTGACCCCCTCGGAAATGCCTTTTCCCATAAGCTCCTTTACAACGCCGATCTTCGTGCCTTTGACATTGTTGACAAGGAGCTTTCTGTAATCAGGCACGGGGGCATTAATAGAAGTGGAATCCTTTTCGTCATCACCGGAAATAACACCCAACAGGGTAGCGCAGTCCGTCACGTCCTTTGTAAGGGGGCCTATCTGGTCAAGTGATGACGCGAACGCGATAAGGCCGTATCTTGATACCCTGCCGTAAGTGGGCTTTAGCCCCACGACTCCGCAGAATGCGGCAGGCTGCCTGATCGATCCTCCGGTGTCCGAGCCGAGCGCGAGTATTGTTTCGTTAGCCGACACAACGGCGGCAGACCCTCCGGAAGAGCCTCCCGGAACGGTCTCCAGGTCCCACGGATTCTTCGTTACCTTGAAGGCTGAGTTCTCTGTCGAAGAGCCCATCGCGAACTCGTCCATGTTCGTCTTCCCGATCATTATCGCTCCTGCTTCCTCGATCTTCTCAACTACTGTGGCATTGTAAGGAGGAATGTAGTTCTCAAGGATCCTTGAAGAACAGGTCGTGACAGTACCCTTTGTGCACATGTTGTCCTTGACTGCGATAGGTATGCCGGCTATGGGGGACAATTTTTCCTTTGCCTTGATCCTTTTATCGATGTCCTTTGCCTTGTTAAGGGCGTGCTGTTTTGTTTGCGTGACGAAGCCGCCCACCTTATCATCGGTATTTTTAATATGTTCAAATACAGCGTTAACTATATCGACACAGGAGGCTTCTCCGTTGTCAAGTTTCGCTTTCAATTCATGCGCTGTCAGCTTATAAAGTTCCATTGCCAGCCCTTCTATTCAAGTATGCGGGGCACGGAGAACATGTTGTTCTCTTCTTCCGGGGCGCCCGCAATGATTGCTTTTGTATCGCGGAATTTTTCCGTCTTGTCTTCCCGCAGGACATTCTTGACGGGGACCGCGTGCGAAGTCGGTGCGACCTTTTCGGTATCAAGCTTGTTTATTGTCTCGGCGTAATCAAGGATCTTTGAAAGCTGTTCCGTGAAGAGATCCTTTTCCTCTTCTGTCATGCCCAGGCGGGCCAGTTTCGAGATATGTTCAACGTCTTTTTTTGAGATAGCCATAACGTAGGAGGATTATACTATATTTTGCCATGGCTAAAAAGGGTTTGATGGTCGGCCGCCTCGTTGTTAACAGGGGCCTTTTATGATATCATGATCACGTTTTAATCATGAAAAAAGCCATAACATCCATATTGTTGCTCATCATATTATTCTCACTGTTCTCCCTCCTGGAGAAAGTCTCTTCGGGGCTGGACACGAAGAATGTTGACGTCACCGACGTGATCGTATCCTCAACGGATCCCTCTTACGTAAGGCTGATAGCGGGATACTATAAAAAGGGAGTAACAAGGGAAAGGCTCGGCGCTTACGAGAACGCGCTGTTCTCATACACAAGTTGCTGCACAAAGGCGATGGAACTATTGAGTGACAAGAGAATGGGCAGGGAAGGTGTTGAGAAGGTGCTGCCGTATGCGATCGCAGCAGCTTACCGTAAGGGCATTCTCACGCACAGGACCATCGAGGGCTCCGTCATGAAGCTTTACAAGCAGCTTGAGATGTACCAGGACGCGAATATAACTATCGACGAGGTCCTTACGGTTATATCGAACATATCCACCGAAAGAAGCATGAATATTTCCCCGGTGCAATATTATCCCCTTTATTATGCACGGGCTTATAACAGGTTCGGCTGGGCGTACGCTCTCCTTAACGGGAGCGCCTGGAAAAGATACATCATTTACACTCCGGCCGACACGATCACGATGGTCGACAAGAGCGTTGAGGATATCCGCTTAGCCCTGACAGCTTTCAATATTGATTATTCGCGCGGAGCCGTCAGCGAGTGGTTCATCACAAATAACGTTTATGGCGCATTAAAGGACAAGCTTACGGACAGGTCGATCGAGCATGTGACGTTCGCATTATGCTTTAACGCATATGACCTGAAGGTGATAAATAAGATCGTAGAGATGCATGTCCTGAAAAAAATGAGAAAGGCCCTGGAATTAAACGGCGACGGCCGAACGATCCAGACGTTGAATAGAGGAAGAAAGATCTTCACTTACGAGGACTTCATGAAGCCTGGGACAAAGGACATCATTTCCGTAATGAGCCAGTTCCTGGAAATAATGAAGTAGCTGCTAATTGTTATTCTGATAATACCACATGAAAGTGCCGCCCGGGACCGAATCGGTTTTACTCTCGTTCCATATTTGGCTTTCAGGGGAGACGATTATTGCCACCTGACCAGCCGCATCATATGAGGATATATACATGTTGATCGTCCTGTTGCCGTTGCTGAGATAGTATGTGTCTATTGTTGGCGGGAACGGATACATCATGCCGGCCGTGTGCTCGCTTGAGGCGGTGAACGGGAATTCCAAATAGCTTTCGATGCTGATCGGTGAGCTAAAGGTCACTTCAAGGGTCCTTGGGTGCGTGATGTTCCCCTCTCCATAATAAGGCGACCTTCCCACGATGCCGAATCCCGACATGTAGTAGTTGAAAAGGACGGTCCCCTCCATGAGATAATTGCCGTTCTCGTCCCTGAAGCCTTCCTTTGAAGCTGTCCAGTATACCCTTGAGCCGTCGCCACCAAGCCACTCACCCGGATTAAGTATCGTAAGCGTCTTGCCGTCGCTTGACCATGATATGCTTTCATAAGTTGCAGGATACAGCGCGGTATCATACTGGTTATAGAACCTGATCCAGTTCTGGAGCTGGCTCAGGTCCGTGTTCATTTTCTTGTTGAATGTGAGCGTCATTGTCTCATTTGAGGGAACGCCCGTGGCTTCAATAGTCGGAGATCTTGATAAGATCGCGGGATCGGATATGGTCGCAAGATAAGTGCTGCAGCCTGAGATCAGGAAGGCAGAAGCAGCGACCAGAAAAATAATGTATATCGGGAAAGAGTATTTATTCACGGTGTCAATTTACTACTTTGGATTTATGATGTCAAATTCTCAATGCGGAAACCGCCGGCAGATCAAGAGGTGACGTTTCTCCCTTTTTGAGCCTGTAGTACGCGGCACTGCCGATCATCGCGGCATTGTCAGTGCACAGAAAGAGGGGAGGGATGGAGACATTCAATCCTTCTTTTTCCGCTCTTGCCCTCAGGTCCTCACGCAGTCTCGAATTAGCTGATACGCCGCCTGCAAGCGCGACAAGTTTAACTTTCCTGTCCCTTGCGGCGCGAATGGTCTTTTCGACAAGTATGTCAACAGCGGCTTGCTGGAAAGATGCGACCAGGTCATTTAGTTCAGAAGGCTTTCCGTTCTTCTTCACATAATTTACGACCGCAGTCTTCAATCCGCTGAATGAAAAGTCATAACCGAAGCTTTCATCAAGCATCGCCCTGGGGAAATCGATCGATTTCGGATCCCCGTCCCTTGCCATCTTGTCGATGATAGGCCCGCCGGGATAACCGATCCCCAGGAATCTTGCTACTTTATCGAATGCTTCCCCTGCAGCGTCATCTCTTGTCCTTCCCATCAATTCATACTCCCCGTGTCCCTTTACAGATATAAGGCTGGTATGGCCGCCGGAGACAACGAGGCAAACGAAGGGAAACCTCACCCCTTCTATTCCCCTCTCCGATTTTATGGGAGAGGGGCCAGGGGAGAGGAAATTCGCGCATATATGGCCTTCGATGTGATTGATCCCGATGAACGGCTTATTGATCGCGTATGCGATGGCCTTTGCGGCGTTAAGTCCGACTATAAGCGAGCCGACAAGCCCCGGTCCGTAGGTAGCGGCTACTGCATCTATCTTTTTATAGTTAACCTTTGCTTCATCCAAAGCCTGCTTAATGACTGCTGAAATGACCTCAATATGCTTTCTCGAGGCGACCTCGGGAACTATGCCGCCATAATTCCTATGGAATTCGACTTGTGAGGACACCACATTCGAAAGTATCTCCTTGCCGTCCTTGATAACGGCTGCGGCTGTTTCATCACAACTTGTTTCAATTGCCAATATCTTCACGATAATAACCTTTTTGCGGAGGCCTGCCCGCCGTAGCCCCGAGCCAAGCCGAGGGGGCGTAGGCGGGTTTCATCGCATGAAGTTTCAACGGCCAGGATCTTCATATTTCACGAAATTATAACAAAAATATGACGATATATATATAAGAGGGGTGTATTAAATGGGGATAATTGGGATCACGCTTTCCCTTTACGGCAGTTCAGCAAAATGCGAAACCGTTTCTCCCGTGAACGGGGATAATGCCACTGATACGTCTTTGGAGGCCCGTTTTTGGAGCGCATATAAATCCGCTTTCTTTAGAAAACTACCAAATGGAACGATCTCAGTTGTGCCATATTTCTCGGTTAAAAGCCCGAATTCACAAAAAGATCAAATCCCCTCTGAAGCTATGGGCCATGCTCTTGTTTTTGCTGCACAAAGAAATGACTGGAAAGCTTTCAATGAGCTTCTGAACGGCTTATCTTACTTTAGAAAGGACAGTGGTGTTTTCAGGTGGAGGATATGCGCGGATGGGACGGTCGCGCCGGGTGAAGATAACCTTAACTCGGCCTCTGAAACTGAACAGAACGTGGCATATGCATTATTGATGGCATATGAAAAGACGAGCAATCCCACATATAAAGATAAAGCATTGGAGCTATTAAAAAGCATTTGGCAAGAAGAAGTGATTGATTATCAAGGAAAGAAAATAATAATGCCGGCAGACCTGCATAATAATCAAACAGATTGGCCGATCAAGGTTGACCCCTCGGGGGATAAGCACTTATATTGGTATACTGCCTACTCTTCTCCTGAACACTTAAGGAAATTCGCCGAATATGATACAGCCCATGACTGGCCCAGGGTCATTAATGATTGGTATGAGCTTATGAATAACGTACTGGATATGGCGACCGCTCCGGGAGGAAGAGATTGCTTCAGGATAGCCCCGGATGGCATAAATCCAATCCCGCATGTGATATGGCTGACTGCCCGTTCAGGCAGCACAGAAATGAAGGTCGAGCCGGTCCCGGACTGGTTCGTGGATGCCCTTGGCTCAAAATACAGCGATGAAGGGGATTCCATCAGGATCCCTCTTTATATCGGCATGGATGCTTCAAACTGGCAAGCAAAGGATTTTCTTACAAAGTTTTATAAGAAAATGTTCGACAGGGGAATAAATCTGGATTATCCGGAAGAAGCCGTATGCCGGCTCCAAAATGAAGAAGCAAAAACTCGATTGATGTCTATAGGCGCATACGCGGTAGGATTAAAGGCCATCGGAAGAGATGTGAGTCAATTTGCATTCGCGCTTGAAAATGGGCAAAACGTCATGTCCATGTTCAATCCGGGAGACAGCAAGGGAGGATATTATAATCAGACGATCTGGTATTATTCTTACTTTCTATTGAAAAGCCCATCCTCTTCTGACAAATTAAAAGCAGCGACAAACGATCACATAATAATACGTCCAAATCCATACCGGCCGGGAAGCGGGCGTAAAGTCACTTTCTGGAACCTTCCACCGAATGCCGAGATGAAAATATACAATATTGCAGGAGAATTAGTGAAAAAAGATACGGCAAACTATCAGGGCATGTATGAATGGGATGGAACAAATTCCGATCTAAGAAGGATCTCCCCCGGATTCTATATTGTTGTAGCTTCAGATGATCAGGGTCACATGGTAAAAGGCAGGTTAGGGATAGGATATTAAGACGCCTCAATAAACGGCTGTCCTCTTGAACCACATGAAGTTTCAATAGCAAGTATGTGCATATTTCTTGAAATTATAACAAAAAAATGACGATATATATATCGAGATGATCTCATATGAGCATTAATACAGGTAATGCAGGATTTATTACTGATAATTTTCCTGGCATTAGGGCCGCATTTTATAGAATGGGAGTTATGAGCGGTTTGCCGGGGATATCTGCTATATGCTCCAGAGATCTTAATCTTTTAAAACAAGGATATTTTACTTCAGCACAACTAGCATCCCTCGCGAATAAGACCGGATTTTCTATTGACAATCCCTTTTCTGTAAAGATCCATAGGTCTACAATAATTGAAAAGGGAGTTGTTATCGGAAATGGGGTTATCATAGTATCACAAGGATGCAGAATAGGTGCGGGGACCATGATCAGTGATTCTGAAATATCGCAGACAGCAATGATCGGTAAAAATAATATAATTAAGGGATTAAGTATAATTGCTGAAAATGAGAACGATCTATCGAAAGCAGGCAGGATATCTATAGGGGATTCAAATACGATCACTGATGTTTTAATAAGTGATAATACACAAGAAGGAATATTTATCGGCTCCCATAATAAACTTAACCCCAATCTATCTATCAGGACGCTATTTCATGGATGGATCTATATAGGGGACAATAATGATCTGGGTGGGGATGGGGGAGGGGTTATCAGTACTTCTTATAACTATGGGAAAAGTATCGGATATCCTCTATACATCGGTTCTTTATCCACAAAAAGGGGAGCGGAAGTCCTGGGCGGAGGTGTGTACGGGATCACACATTCAATAGCAGAGCAGATATTTAATGATGTACAAACAAGATGTATCTCTATAGATGAAATAGAAAATGAATTACTGAAAATGTTTGGCCGCGATTATTTCGAAGGAGCAAGGGTATGGATGGATGAATTGCGGGATGAGTCTTGCAAGGGGAATATAAAATTCCCTGATAAACCAGTAGCGATGTTCGTTGGTGTTGTAAAGCCAAAAGCGAGCGTTGTTCTCGGTGATCCCGAAAAAGAGACCGAGATCCGGGATGGAAGTAGGATACAACACTCAGTGATAGTTCCCGGTACAAATATTTATGAAAGAGCCACTGTATATTTCTCTATAGTTAACGGGAAAATCGAGGCAGGGAGCAAGGTTATTGATCAAAGCACCTTAGATTCCAATAAATTAGATCCCGGATATCTTGATTCATGGATTTAAAGTGATCAAATTGAAGCGATCTTATTGTAGCCTGCTATAAAAATAACGGCTGTCCTTTTTAATCACATGAAGTTTCGATAGCAAGGATTTTCATGTTAATTGTGCTATTTTATCCTCTGTTTGAGCGCGCGGTAGACAGCTATCATGATCGTGCGGCTGCTTGAGGACGCTCCCGTGACCACATCAACCTTGGGCGATTGTGCCTTGATGATACGGTCGACAGTTTCCAGCGCTTTGTATCCGGGCCCGCAGTTCTGGTCGACTATGGTTATACTTGCTATCCTGTGGGCCTTGACCGCCACGACCACTTTTGCGGATACAACGAAATTGCCGTAATTCCCGGAATAAACTCCGTCAGCAACTTTCAAAAGGTCGACTTTAGAGATCTTAGCTTGCTCGGCCTTGATCCTGTGATCCATTCCGGCCAGGCGGAGAACCAATAAGCCAAGACCGATCACTGCCACCAGCGATACGATACCAGTAACGATCGCGATCCTTTTCAACATAAGGGCCTCCTATTTATTTGCGAACAGCTTTTCAGCCGGGCAGCCGAGTCCCCTCTGTTTGCAGAATTTGCAGGCAAAATTACCTCTGACAAACCCGTTCCCGAATGTGGTCAACAGCAGAAGGATCAGGACCAGGACCAGCATCAACCAGTTGAATCTAATGAATAAGATGTAAATGCCGATGACGAACGGGATCAACGAGACCAACATATCGGGAATAAGGTCTTTCCAGGTTATCTTCTTCTCCAGGAACTTTTTTGGATCACCTTTCTTGAAAAATAATGAAGCAAGTTTACCCCTTCCCAATCCGCACCATTTGCCATAATAGTAACAGTGAATGCAGGACATCCTCATAATTCTTATTTCGGCGAACAGGCAAAATGCAAGATAAAGACATCCCCATATTACACCCAGATCAAACATGATATATGCGCCTATGGCATAGATCCCGAACGAGACGGTATCAGCGGTAGCGACCATCCAAAAAGGAAAATTATCGTAGGTTTTTCTATTTTCCATATTTACCTATCAAGTATCCAAGGATACATCCAAGGATCAGCGTCGTGACAAGGACAGGGATAAGATCCGTAATACTATTCTGGCCGATAAGGAAAGCATTTGGCAGAAGGACCAAGAACGATATAAATATACCCTTCAGCGCACCGTTGATCTTCAGCGTTGAAGTCGCGATGAAAAAACCGGCTATGACCCATAGCGAAAAAGCGGAAAGATCGGCCGATAATGGAAGCTTCATCGCTATCATAGGCAGGATGTCGATAATTCCCGCGATTACACCAAAGATCAGACCGGCCTGTATCTTATTCATGTTCGTTTCTCATTGACCATCAGGTATGAGGTGTATCCGCCAAAGGCAGCGCTTAAGAGCAACCACGGGAAGGCCCAGAAAGCGACCGTCAGAATGGTCCTTGGGGCAGGGGATACAGGGGCGGCGGGGATATAAAAATATAGGGCTGCGATGACAAAGATTATCCAATTGACCACCATCGGAACAATCCCGGTGTAGATCGCCCTTCTTTTTTCATCCCATCCCTTGGGAATATATTTAAAAGAGAGGTCGGCTGAAAGACCGATGATAAGATACATCAGGCAGAAAACAGGGACCAGCCAGGGGCTCTTCAATACCGGAGAATAGACAACTTCCATATAATATTCAATGGCAAGCCCCAGGATAGCGCAGGGCAAATAAAGCAGGACGCCCACTCCGAAACGCCGGATCAACAGTATGGGGAGAACGATCAAAATAGCATTGAAGTAGGAAGTGACATACAAGAAAAAGAATCCGATGCCGGTAGTGAGATCAAAAAAAGTGCCGAAACCTATCAGGAGCATTATTAAGACACCATAGAGCAGGATCATTTTCCAGGGCTTCATATCTTATCACCTACCATTTTGTAGGATATATGAGCAGGTCCACCAATTCCGGTGTCGTACGATCACAATATGATCTTCAAATAAAGCAGTATGCTGCAGACTGAAACGCTGAGTATCGTTGCGGGTATGGCTGCCCTGCAATATTCCGACCAGCTTATTTTCTTGCCGCTTCTTTTTTCATATGCCGATATCCCGACAATGTTGGCCGAAGCGCCGATGGGAGTGGCATTCCCCCCGATATCAGTACCAAGAGCCAGCGCCCAGGCGAGCATTCCCAGCGGCAGAGAGGAAGAAGTCGAGAGATTCCTGACAATAGGCACCATTGCGGCGGCAAATGGCACGTTGTCTATGATCGCGGAAAGGACCGCTGACATCCAGAGTATTATCATAACGGCTATGGTCACATTGCCGCCCGATAATCTGCCTATCACATGCGCCATGTCTTCGAGCGCGCCGGTCTTTTCAAGCCCGCCCACCATGATAAAAAGACAGGTAAAAAAGATGAGCGTATGCCAGTCGATCCTCTCAAGTACCTCGGGCATCTTGTCGCCGCCAAGAAGCAACACAAAAGAAGCCGCAGTCACACCTATAAGGGCGACGGACAGCCCGAGAATATGATGGAAGACCAGAAAGGCGATCGCCAGTGCAAAGATCACCGAGCTTATGATCATAAGACGCAGATCGGTTATTGCCGTACTCGGCTCGATCTTCTGGTTTTCAGAGAGAGCAAGCGCCGCTATCTCCCTTCTGTTCGCGAACATTTTTCGGAAGATAAATCCAAGGAAAAGGCAGTTAACAATGAATGCGGTTATTGAGATAAGTGAAACGTTGGACACAAAGTCCATGAACGAAAAATGAAGGCTTGTACCGATTATTATGTTCGGAGGGTCCCCGACCATTGTTGCAGAGCCCCCGATATTCGCGGAGGTTATTTCTGCAATGATGAACGGAACGGGATTTATTTTCAGGACCCCGCAGGTTTCAAGGGTCAGGACCGACATGAACATGAGCACGGTTATGCTGTCCATGAAGGCCGCAAGGAAAGCCGCAGTCAAAGAAAATAAAATGAATATGTTAAAAGGATCGAATTTTGTGGCCTTAAGTATGGTCAATCCCAGCCACCTGAAGAAACCACTGTCGCGCAAGGCGGCAACAAGCGTGAATAGACCGAATATAAGCCCGAGCGCCTCCCAATTCACGTACTTTACAAGATCATTGGGAGTAAGAAGCCCCAGTTGAATACCCTGTGGGGTTATAAGGGGAATGGCCGTAAAAAGCACAGCCCCCCAAAGGGCGATGATCGTGCGGTGGACCCTTTCAGTCATGATAATCGCATAAATTATAAGAAAAATAATGACCGCAATGTACTTGATCGCCATCTATATTATTCCTACCTCTTTTGCGATCTCCTTGACGATATCTGCTCTTGCAACGATCCCAACGAGCTTGCCATTGCGCACGACCGGGAGCCTGCGCAGATTATTTGAGAGCATTAATCTTGCGATCTCCGGCACCCGGACGTCCTCGGTTATAAATCGGACATCCTTGCGCATTATGTCTTTTACAAAGAGCTTTTCAGATTTAGCTATGTTCTTTTTGAACGGTTCCTCATCAAGGATGTACGCAAAATCACGAAGGTCCTTGCTTGCAAGATATTCCGGCATTGCCATGGAGATAAGTTCTTTTTCCGTGACTATCCCGATGACGCGCATGTCCTTATCGACGATAGGAAGGCCGGAAATATGCTTGTTGAACAGTAATTTTGCGACTTCCTTTACGGTCATGTCCGGAGGAGCAGAGATTACGTTTTTTGTCATGATATCAGATGCTTTCATTTTATTCCCCCCTTTAAGGTAGTCAAAATTCGAGTGTCGGATAATTATAAGGCAAATCCGAAAATAATGAAATACTTATTTCTGTTCAAGGTGGAAGGATCAAGGAGCTTATTGAGTAAAAAAAAGCAATGAGACCTTTAAGACTCGCTTCTTAGAAGCCCTTGAACGATCTTCTTTAATTTATCGGCCTCGGTCTGTGGTGAGGATATATCTTTTATAAGAACCGGCTTCCCTATTTTTATGTTGATGTTGCCGCTTTGAAGGCCCCTGACTAAGTTCGATATCCATATAAAGAATATCAAAAGCATATTGTTCCTTATGTTCTCGATCTTTGAATAATCTGGTGTTGAGGCAACGTCAATCGCTCCCGTGGTTGCGCATGGCAGTATCGGACGGCTTGACTCATAGGACATCACCACGACGCCCGGATTGAAAGGATTGATCTCCCCTTTCAGGGAAGCCCTGCCCTCGGGCATTATGAATATATTATCGCCGCTCGTCAGATAATGTATAGCTTTGGTTATCCCGTAGCTTCTTTCCCATCCGGTGGTTTTCTGAAGCACTAGGTCATTTATGGTGATAAAGCCGCTGCTTCTCAGCATATGTCCCATGAAAGGGGATTTTGCGAGTATGTCGGACATTATGAACCTGAACCTTTTCGGGAAATATCCTATGAATGCAAGATGCTGGAGGTCGGTCTGATAGTTCGATATCAATATGAAATTCACTTTATCCGGGATATTATCCGTGCCCCTGATGCTTACTTTTATATTGCATGACGCCAGGAACAACCTCGAGAACATCCTTAGAAGGAAGAAGTGGACATTTTCGCTTTTTATAAAAAGGATCGACAGGATGTAGGATATCGAACCGAACAGGATGACAAAAAGCGCGAGGGACAGGAATCCCCAGATGCCGAAAATTATTTTAGGCACCTTTCTCATCAATGACAGATTATAGCATGAAAATTGAAAAACGAACGCCATGACGATATAATCTATATGGAACATCCATGAAAAAGTTCAAAAATACAGCACTGTTCCTTATATTTATAATGTTCATGTCGGCTGATCCATCCTTTGCTGAGGTGAACCTCGGCGGATATTACAGGACTGACCTCATATATTTGCAGAACAATACCATCGGAAGTCCCGTGAATAACATGAACAAGCTGCGCTTCAAGTTCGATTACAGGCCTGATGAAAGTACGCTTTTCCATTTGGAGCCGCAGTATGTCGTGATGTCGGGATTCAAGGACTTCCCGATAGAAGGGGCTACAGGGCTTGATAAGGTGACCTGGGACAGGGCGTATCTTTCTATTAATTTACCATCATATGATCTTACCGGAGGAAAACAGCGGATCGCGTGGGGAACATGCTATGTTTGGAACCCTACTGACATATTCAATCCTTTCAGCCTTACCCTTACGGAAGATGAGAAACAGGGCATTGACGCCTTAAGGCTAATTTATCATATGGGGACAGCTTCTTTCTTTGATGCGGTTTATGTCCCGAACCGGCCCGATGGGGACGAAAAGTGGGCGATCAAGTACAAGACGAATTATTTCAACTATGACCTTTCTCTATCCTATATCAACATGGGGCAGGGACCGGCCACCCCCTTGAGCAGGCAGGGACAGATGGCGGGATTCGATTTTTCTGGCGAGGGACTCGATCTGGGATTGCGCGGCGAGTTCGCGGCATTCATCCCGCCAAGCGGGAACAGCTATGTTGACTACAGTGTGGGCGTGGATTATACGTTCGACAACGGTGTCGGTGTGGACCTCGAATATTTCAATAACGGGCGAGGGAGGTCTGACAAGGCGGATTATGATTTTAATGCGATGCTTTCGGGTGAGGTGAGCTTTCTTGCTAGGCACTACGCCTCTTTCAGCGTTTCAAAGATGATAACTGAAATTGAGCAGGTGAGGGGGGCAGTGATCTGCAACCTGGTCGACGGAGGTCTTCTTCTGTATCCCTCCTATTCATATAACCTGATGGAGGACCTTGATCTTTATATTGAAGCGATCTTTTATTCCGCAGAGCAGGGGGATGAGTGGAGCCCGGATCCTGCCATCGATCCATTGGGCATAATCGGAAGCAACATGTATTTTGTAAGGCTAAAGTACAGTTTTTAGGTCACTTTTTAGCGAGCATGGCGGCAACTGCTTCAGCGAACTTTTCCGCGGCTTCAGGCCCGTTAGCGGTTATCACATTGCCGAACACTTCAACGTCCGCTCCCGTGTAGATAGCTCCTTCCTCCTGGAGTCTGCCTGATTCCCCTTCCGATACTGTTGCCTTCTTTCCGCCGAGAATACCTGAGTTCGCAAGTATCACGGGCGCTATGCATATTGCGGCAACAGGCTTCCTTGACGCGTAGGCATTTGCCGCGATTGTGTGCGCTGTGGGATCGTCAAAGTATTCTTTGGCTCCCGGACCTCCGACGAAAACAAAAGCATTATAGTCTCTTATCCTCGCATCCTTTAGCAGGATATCGGGCTTGACCTTTGCGCCGTTGACACCTGTGGAAACATCCATTTTTGATGAGGCAACGACAACTTTCGCGCCGTAATTCTCGAATATAGCCCTTGGTGCGGCGTATTCCTCATCGCGGAAATCCTTACTTGCGATTATAAGAAGTATAGTCTTGTCTTTGAGCATTTGAGGCGCTTCGCCTTTTACGGCTTCGGGTGTCTGTGCCGCAGTATACTCCGTAGCTTGTGTTTCTACATCTACTTGTTGCGGTCTTTCTGCTGCCTTTTGGGGCGGTTTTCCGCCCATAGCATGGCAGGCAGTGCAGATCGAAAGAACAAGAATAACGATCAATGCGGATCTTTTCATGGAACACCTCTTTGCTTAAAAATCTCGGTTATTATATCACGGCTGCTTAAGGATTATAAATATTTTTTCGCGCTGATCACGGCATTCTTGAGGTTGCCGCCCATAAAAATATTATCATATAGTGAAATTTATCAAATAATATATCGATAATTAAAGGCGACATTATTTATTAAGGAGGATGATGGCAATGGCTTCAGGATCATATTTGGGTGGGGTGGACGGAAGCACTTACGGTTTATATGGAGCGTACGATGGCAGACTGCTTTGTGCGGCCACAACAGCAAAAGGTGAAAGCAAAGCAAAAGAATCTGCGCCTGCCAGTCCGGTTAAGACAGAAAAGAAGTATGTGAAAATCAAGGAAAAAGTCATATGTACAATTCCAATGTCTCGTTGCCAGGGATTTGGTAATGGGGAACGTATCGATAGAGAGGCAGCTAGAACACTTGGATTGCTCAGCATAAAGGGTCAAGGGAACATGATGGGTGTTGTATATAGGATCGGACCTTTTCAAAGATTCATCAATAGAATATTGGGAAGGAACTTAAGTAATGCTAACATGCTACGTTTTGAGTTAATGGGTGAATATAGTTGTGAAGTACCGTGGGGCAGGTTAAAAGTCGCCATAAAGAAAGACGGCAAAGAAATATTCCAAGCGGAAGAGGGCCGTTATACGCGCGGTGTTCAATTTTTTAAATTTTATTCTGTTGTTTCACCCGATCATATGCTTGAAAATGCAGATGAGGCATCAATATTCCCCTTATGGGAGATGAAGTTTAATGATATTAAAAATCATTATGCATTAGCCGAAGTTTATCTTGGAGATGTAGATTTAAGAGGTGCTGATGAGGTAATATTCATGCTTATTGGGAACAATTGCACCATTAAACGATTACAAATTGGGCCATTAGGATTCATCCGGCAATATGAAGGATTTGATTGGAAAGCATTTATTTCTGCAGCCCCATGGTTTTGGTAAATTTGACCCTCCAGAGTTTATTAATGATCAATAGGGTGGTTTTGACGGAACATGTTGAAACCACCCTTGTTTTTTCCGCTTGATTGATGCTTCAAAATCCTTTAACATTCCACCTATTATGGCAGGCAAACCAGTCATAAAAGTCGAAATACCCGGCATCAAACTCTTTAAAAGAGGCAAAGTAAGGGACGTTTTTGACCTTGGCGACAAGCTTCTGATCGTCGCCACCGACAGGATATCCTGCTTCGATTCCGTCCTCCCGACACCCATTCCTGATAAGGGAAAGATCCTTAACCTGCTTTCCTTGTTCTGGTTCGATCATACAAAGAGGATCATAGATAATCATGTGATAACGGCTGATATCAAGAAATACCCAAAAGAGCTCCAGAAGTATTCCGATATCCTTGATAAGAGGTCAATACTTGCAAAGAAAGCGAACTTGATCGAGATAGAATGTGTTGTCAGGGGCTATCTGTCAGGTTCCGCTTGGGCGGAGTACAAGGAGAAAGGTTCGGTCAGCGGGATAAAACTTCCGGCAGGCCTAAAGGAATCCTCAAAACTTCCTGAGCCGATATTCACACCCTCAACAAAAGCATCGAGCGGCCACGATATCAATATATCAGAAGCCGAAATGAGGAAGATAGTCGGCGACAAGACCGCTGATATACTTAAAACAAAAACACTTGAAGTGTACAAGGCGGCTTGCAAACACGCGGAATCAAAAGGGATAATCATCGCTGACACAAAGTTCGAGTTCGGCGAGATCGACGGAAAGATCATCCTCATCGACGAGATCCTGACACCCGATTCATCAAGGTTCTGGCCGAAGGACTCATATAAAGAAGGCGGACCGCAGGTGAGCTACGACAAGCAGTTCGCCAGGGATTACCTTATTTCTATAAACTGGGACAAGAATCCGCCGGCGCCGCCGCTTTCCGAAGAGGTCATCAGAAAAACAAGGGAAAAATACCTCGAAGCATTAAAGCGACTTTCCGGCAAGAGCCTGTAAAGGAGAATGCCTTGGCAAGGATCTGTTTTTCCGTAACGGACAAGAAACCTCTCGTGATCGCGTTGTCACTGACATTTTTGATGATGATCATCGAGGTAATCGGAGGCATCCTCTCGGGCAGCTTGGCGCTACTTTCTGACGCCGGCCACATGCTGACCGATACCATGGCGCTTTCAATATGCCTGCTGGCAGCTGTCTTTGCCTCAAGACCCGCCACTAAGAACAAGACATACGGATTTTACAGGCTTGAGATACTGTCCGCCCTGTTCAACGGGGCCATATTGATGCTGATCGCCATCTATATTTTCTATACGGCGATCCGGCGGATCATCGATCCTGTGGAGGTAAGCGGCGGATTGATGCTTATTGTTGCAATAGCAGGCCTTGCGATAAATTTGGCCGGCGCCTTTGTGCTTCATCGCGGAAGCAAGGAAAACCTGAACGTTAAGGGCGCTTTCCTCCACGTCGTTTCGGACGCCGTTTCTTCTGTTGGTGTTGTTGTTGGTGGATTGATAATTATTTCAACAGGCTGGTATTTGATAGATCCTATCCTGGGGATATTAATAGGAGTGCTCATTTTAAGGGGCGCCCTTTCCCTTGTTTTTGAATCAGTAAATATTCTTTTGGAAGCCGCCCCTAAAGAACTGGACATTGAAGCTGTCGGCTCGGCGATCAAAAAGATCAAAGGTATAATCGACGTTCATGATATCCATATCTGGACGATAAGTTCGGGCAACTATGCTTTCAGCACCCATATTAAGGTCGATGATATCCTGATCAGCAAAAGCGATGCTATTGTTGCGGAAATAAACAGACTCCTGAAAGACAGATTTGGGATAGTCCACACGACACTTCAGTTCGAGTGCGAGACCTGCGCGGTTCACGAACACTGATAAACAATATACAAAAATCTAACCTCAAAATTCTAAATAAGCACCAAATCCCAATATTTAAATAGAATATTGGATCGTTTGGAAGTTGGGATTTTGGATCTGGGATTTATTTTGGATCTAGAGTTTTGGATTTAGAATTTGTGTAGATGTCAGGGTGTTGTTCTTATCCCCAAAATAAGGGGTTCTCTCCCTGTATTAAGAGTATATATGTAAAGAGTTGTCTTTCCGCGTGGGTCAACGACAAGGTCCCTGTACTTTATGACCGCCTCCACCCTGAAGCACCTTAAGCCTACTTCAGGGAAGCAATGTTTGTCCTCCATTATCACGGAAAGGACCTTTATGCTCTGGAGTTTTTCGTTATCCTTCACGAACTGGCCGTAATCAGGCCTTACATTGAACTCAAGAGGCTCTCCTTCGGGAACCTTGTATTTTAGGGTCAGGTCCGCCAGGGATCCGTAAGCTACCTTGAAGTTCTTCTTGTCCAAAGCGTTGTAGTATCTTTTGATGATCCTGCTGTCTTTCTGGAATATCCTGTTCATGGCCTTTTTCGCGGGGATTGAAAGAAGGAAAAACATAAAAAAGGCCAGCACAACGGCCATTACGATATAGAAATCTTTGGATAATCTTTTCATTATGGTGAAAAATATACTATAAACAGGATATCATGTCCAATAATTTAATAGGGTAGACTAGAAAGCGAATTTTTCGGGGTACTCCATCCTGTACATTACCAATCCGCTTTCAAGCTTTGGATAAAAGAACGTGGACTTTTGAGGCATTTTTTCGTATTTGCTGGCGACAGAGATTATCTGTTCCACTTTTGTGGGATTCAGCAGGAGAGCAAGCTTGTACTGCCCGGATTTCACAAGGTCAAGCGCCTCATCGTCGCTATGGGAGAACCTGATCTTTTCCTCGATCTGGTTATCAGCGACGTTCAAAAGGTTTTTTATCACTATGCTGTGCAGGATGGTCACGTCAAGCTTACGCCATTCCTTCGGCTTGCTGTGATCGATGAACTTCTCGGCCGCCTTTTCGTTCTTAAGCTTGAGCAGATAGTATTTATTAAAACCGTTTATGTACATGCCGAAAGTGTGCTCGCCCTCTATTGCCTGCGACATCAGCTTAAAGAGTTTCTTCCGCGTGGATGCCTCGCTCTTGTTCGTGAACTTCAGTTCGGTTACGTCAAATAATTCCTGCAGTGAATTGAGAAGGCTTATGATCTGCCTGAGATCAAGTTGCTTTATCAGCCTGTGTATGGGAAGTATCAAAAGGCCTTTTTCGAATATATTCGTGAAATACATCATGATGAAATTATATGCTTCTTCACCGGTCGATTTATGGGCAAGGTTCCTCATTTCATTCCTGTGCTTTAAGGAAGCCTCATATCTGTGGTGGCCGTCCGCTATGTATATCTGCCTGTTCGACATTTCCTTTATTATCTTGTTCAAAATACCCTTGCCGGATATGCTCCAGATCCTGTGAGCGGTCTTCTGGCTGTCCTTGATCTCGACGATCGGCTTTCTCTTGATAGCTTTCTTGAGCACCTTGGTCACCTTGTTCTTATCGTCGATATAAAGGGTGAAGATCGGTTCGAAGTTGGCATTGCAGGCGCGGATAAGCTCCAGCCTGTCGGTTTTTGGCTTTGAGAGGGTATTTTCATGGGGGAATATCCTGCCAGCCTCGAATTCCTCGATCTTGAAGAGGGCGACATAGCCGAACCTGGAGATCTTCTGGTTCTTGAACATGAACTTTTGCTCATAAACGTATATTGACGGTTCTTGATCCTGGATAAGTATGTTGTTCTTTAGCCATGCTTTGAAAAAGCCGGCCGACCTTGAATACTTATTGTTCAGGTCCGTATCACCGGGAAAATCCTTGCCGAGGATCAATCTAATGGCGTTATAAGGATGCTTTTTATAAAAAGCTTCCTGCTGTTCGCTTGAGATCACGTCATAGGGGGGCGTTGTTACCTTTGATAGATTTTTAAAAAGCTTCCTATTGTATAACACGCCTTTGAAAGGGGAGATCTTGGTCATAAGTGAACTTTATTATATCATGCCTGTCAAATTTGTTATTATTTTAGCTTTGTGATAGAATTATCCGAAAAGCTGATTTTTATGGGAGAAGAGCCAAAAAACGACGGAAAACTCCGTGATAATGTAGGTAATTTCCTCAACGCATACACCGCATTGACGCCTGACGGCAAAGTGGCTTTTTTGGTCGCGCTTGATAAGTCCATAAAGAACAAGGATGCGAGGGAAAAAAGGATGTACATTGCCCTGTTAAAGGCCGCAAGGGACGGGAAGAGCGTGGACGAGGCCATAGAAAGCATGAGCAAAGCTGAAAAGGAGGAAGGGTAGGTTGCCGAACATTTCTATTGACGATTTTAAAAAGATGGACTTGAGGGTAGGCGAGATAAAGGAAGCCGAGGACATACCGGGAGCCGATAAGCTTTTCAAGTTATTGGTGGACATAGGTGAGCCAAGATCGCTTGTCGCAGGCATTAAGCCATATTATTTAAAGGAGGCCCTGATCGGCAAAAAGGTTATCGTTCTTGCAAACCTTGAGCCCCGCAGCATTAAAGGCATTGAAAGCCGGGGCATGGTGCTTGCCGCTGTTTCTGAGGATAGGTTGAAGCTTACAATACTGACAGTGGATTCCGATATACCGAACGGAACAAAAGTATCTTAGAATTCCATGTACATCCCGCCGACCATGCTTCCAGTGACCGATGAATAGCCGACGTTCATGTTCCTCGTGTCAGGCACGGTGTATTTGATCTCAAAGCCCGCATTAACGTTCTGCAGGAGTATGTTTATTCCCGTCATCACATGCACGCCGGTAGTTGAATCGGAGGCGCCATCAACCCTTTTGTCATAATAACCAACACCGCCCCCCACGTACGGATTCAACTGAGCATTCGGATAAGGGTGGGCTATCAATGATACTGTTATCGGAGTGAGGGAATACTGTTTACCCGCCGCAATATAGTTGGCGTTTTCTACCGAAAACTGCGCCGAAAAATATCCGCCCATCTTATACATGGCATCAACGCCCATCATAAGGGTCGATGTGGCGCCGGATTCGGGCGGAACGAAATATGAGGCATGTGTTCCTACGGAGAGAGAGGCTGAAAAAGCCGGCATGGAGGCAAATATGACGATACTCAAGGCGATGAACATAGCTTTCTTCATGTCGGAATTCCTTTCACGGGAGCATTAAAATGATATAATACCATTCGTGTATCACGAAACATTATAGCTTTTGTTTCGCGATAAGTAAACTTTCCTGTACAGGGAGAAAAATGGACAACTGTTATAAACTTTCTATTCAACAGGTCGCATCACAGCTGAGCAGCGATCTTTCGCAGGGATTATCCGAAGAAGAGGCCGCAAGAAGACTGCATACATACGGCCCGAATGAATTGAAGGAGAAAAAGCGTTCGACCATCCTTTCAATGTTCATGGCGCAATTCTCGGACTTCATGGTCATTATACTTGTTATTGCCGCAGCCATATCGTTCTTTATCGGCGAGGTCAAGGATTCAATAGTAATAATGATGATCGTTTTAATGAACGCAATCCTGGGAGTGGTCCAGGAAGAGCGGGCAGAAAAAGCGATACGCGCGCTTAAAAAACTCTCTGTACCAAGAGTTATGGTCAAACGGGACGGCGAAGTAAAAAAAACATCTTCAAGGGAGCTGGTGCCGGGCGATTACCTTTTCCTTGAGACGGGAGGATTTATTGGCGCTGACGCAAGGATAATTGAATCAGTGAACCTCAGGATCGACGAAGCATCCCTTACAGGGGAATCCGCTCCGGTTGATAAAGTGAACTCGCCCATTCAGGATGTTTGTGTGATCTCGGACCAGAAAAACATGGCATTCATGGGTACATATGTCACTTACGGCAGAGGGATGGCGATGGTCGTTAAGACGGGCATGGATACCGAACTTGGCAGGATAGCTGAAATGATACAGTTCGAGAGAGAAGTAAAAACGCCGCTGCAGAAAAGGCTGAACATTTTCGGAAAATGGCTGGGTTCGGCGGCGCTTTTCATATGCTTTATCGTTTTTGTTGCTGGAACTGTTCGAGAAGGCCATCCTTTTGACATGTTCCTGACGGCGGTGAGCCTTGCGGTTGCCGCCATACCGGAAGGGCTTCCGGCCGTCGTGACGATATCACTTGCTTTGGGGGCATACAGGATGGTCAGGAGGAACGCCATCATCAGGAAGCTTCCTGCCGTGGAGACCCTCGGCAGCGTATCGCATATTTGTTCTGACAAAACAGGTACGCTTACACAAAACAAGATGACGGTAAACACAATTTATCTGGATGGGAGGACAATTAATATCGAGGGTGTCGGGTATGAGCCGCACGGCAATTTTAATGAGAACGGCAAGCGGCTGGACGTTGATAATGATGAGAGGTTGAGCGAGGTCCTTTTGGCGGGACTTCTATGCAATGACGCGATCCTTGAACACTTTAAGGAGGGTAAAAAGACCGACATAATCGGGGATCCGACTGAAGGTGCCCTTGTTGTTGCGGCGGCGAAAGCGGGAATGAACAAGACCGAGAAGGAGAAAAAGTACCCGCGTGTGGGCGAGATACCGTTTGATTCGAGAAGAAAACTGATGTCCACGGTCCACAGGACCGGCAAGGGAGATCAGATAGCCTACTTAAAAGGTGCCCCTGATGAGATATTGAAGATCTGCAGGATGTCAAATGCCGAGAGAGCAAAGATCCATGAGGAGAATAACAGGTTGACCGCCAAGGGGCTGCGCACACTGGCCGTGGCTAAAAAAGACCTGGAAGGGCAGCTAGATTATTCAAAACTGGAGAATGAAGTCCATTTCTTGGGTTTAATTGGGATGATGGACCTCCCAAGGCCTGAAGTAAAGAATGCTGTTCAGATGTGCGAGCGCGCAGGCATAAAGCCCGTAATGATAACAGGCGACCATATGCTGACAGCGTTGGCGATAGCGGAACAGATCGGGATAGCCACGGACGAGGACGAAGCCATGCTCGGCCAGCAACTGGAAGGAAAGACGCCGGAAGAGTTGAGGGAGATCGTGAAAAAGATTAGGGTGTTCGCCAGGGTCTCTCCTGAGCATAAGCTCCGTATCGTTGAGGCGATACAGGAAAACGGCGGTGTGGTCGCCGTAACGGGGGACGGCGTGAATGATGCGCCGGCACTTAAAAGGGCGGACATCGGTGTTGCCATGGGAATAACCGGTACGGATGTTTCCAAGGAAGCTTCCGACATGGTGCTTGCAGATGATAATTTCGCAACGATAGTATCAGCCGTGAAGGAGGGCAGGGGGATCTTTAATAACATTCAGAAGTTCATCTGGTATCTGCTGTCGGCCAATACGGGTGAGATAATAACAATGTTCTTTTCGATAATACTGGCGCTTCCGCTCCCCCTTATACCGATACAGATATTATGGGTCAACCTCATAACGGACGGCCTGCCGGCGCTTGCTCTGTCAGCTGAGCCGATAGAAGGGGATGTCATGGAACAACATCCCAGAAAAATGTCAGAGGGAGTGTTGAATGCCAACATAATTGTTTCGATGATCATAGTAGGTATTGCCATGGCTTTTTCAGTATTGCTCCTTTTCAAGCTGGGACTTGGAGAAAGCCTTGTCAAGGCCAGGACTTTTGCGTTCACCACGCTTGCGATGTTGGAGATGACACATGTGCTTAACTGCAGGTCCGAAACAAGGTCAATTTTCCGCATACCGCTTTTATCCAACCTATACCTTATATTGGCGATCCTGACCACGATCTTGCTTCAAGCGCTCGTTGTATATGTCCCTTTCTTCCAGGGCATATTCGGTACCACGGCATTGAATCTTGGTGAGATAGGACTGATAATATTGTTGTCGCTGTCGCCGATCGTAGCGGTTGAGTTACAGAAGTTGACCTTAAGCAGGTTCTTTAGCCCTAGGTTGAAGCGCCTGTAAGGATTTCTATCAGTCTCTCAAGATCTTCCTGTGAAAAATATTCTATCTCGATCTTGCCTTTTTTGGATGAGCCGTGGACCCTGACCTTTGTTCCAAGATGAGTGGTAAGGAGTTCGGTCAGGTCATTGAGCTCCGTGTTCTTTGTGTGCTTCCTCTTCCTGATCTTCGCGTCCTTTGGTGACCTCCCGCCGCGTATGATCTGTTCAACGTCCCTTACGGTAAGGTCGTTCTTTATTATCTCTTTCCAAAGTGAAGTGCGGGCGTCATTTGATTCGAGCGAAAGCAGCGGCCTTGCGTGCCCGACGGTTATCTGGTCCCTGCGTATACTTACCTGGATCTCATGCGGCAGATCAAGAAGCCTCATCATGTTAGCTACTGTTGACCTGTTCTTGCCCACTTTTTTTGATATCTCGTTCTGCGTCAGATGGAATTCGCTCGCAAGCTTGTTGTATGCTTCGGCTTCGTCCATGGGATTCAAATCTTCGCGTTGAAGGTTCTCGACAAGCGCTATCTCAAGGGACTCTTCGTCAGTGAGATCCTTGATTATTGCGGGGATGAGGGTCAGGCCCGCCTTTTTTGCCGCCCGCCAGCGCCTTTCACCCGCAACTATCTCATATTTTCCGTTCCTGGGCCTGGTCAGTATAGGCTGCGCTATCCCCTGGGCTTTTATTGATTCAGCGAGTTCGGCTATAGTTTCCGAATTGAAGTCAGACCTTGGCTGCCTTGGATTTGGGACAAGTTTATTGATGTCAACGTTAACAATGGTCCTTCCGCCCAAAAGAACGCTTGTTTCAGGGATCAATGCCGATAGACCTTTTCCCAGTCCTTTCCTTTGCATATGGATCCTCCTTGAGATCTTAGGCCGTTACAAGTGGCCGTTCAATACTTCCCTTGACAGCTTTTCGTACGCGACGGCACCCGATGACGACGGATCATAAAAAACAATGGGTTGTCCGAACGAAGGAGCTTCTGCCAGTCTCACATTCCTTGGGATGATCGTCTTGAACACCTTGTTGCTGAAATGGCTCCTGGCTTCTTCCACTACCTGTTCAGAAAGCACGGTTCTTGTGTCGTACATTGTAAGCAAAATACCGCATATCCGCAAGTCAGGATTGAGGCTTTTTCTTATGAGGTCGATAGTATTAGTCAGGTGGCTCAAGCCCTCCAGCGCATAGTATTCGCATTGGACCGGGATTATCGTTTGATCTGTCGCCGTCAATGCGTTTATTGTCAGCAGGGAGAGAGATGGCGGGCAATCGATGATAAGGTAATCGTAATTATCTCTGATGCCAAGCAGTGAGCTTTTGAGGTGGCCTTCTCGATTTTCCTTCTCGACCAGTTCAACCTCCGCGCCGGCAAGCTTGGGAGTAGCGGGTGCCAGGTCCAGGCCGGCAATATTCGTCGACTTTATGACGGATTCCATCGGTGCGTTATTTATGATGACATCATATATGCAGCCATCTATCGAGTTCCTGTCTATACCCACTCCCGAAGTGGCATTACCTTGGGGATCAAAGTCGATAAGAAGTACCTTTTTTCCGAACACCGCAAGGTAAGCGGCAAGATTTATTGCGGTAGTTGTCTTTCCTACTCCGCCCTTCTGGTTCACAGTAGCGTAAACAATCGACATTTATTCACCTTTTACGACGATAGTATATCATATTTGGGCCCAACCATTAACCTGGAACCTTTGTCCGGCAAGGTATTTAGAGCGGATTTTTCTTGGCCATTCCCGCCCTACGGGGGAAACTTGACGGAGTGCGGTCTTGCTTTTTTATTACGATCAAATTCCTTATCATATCGGTTCCGGGAAGCGTCAAGCGGACCGTTCTTTCGTGTTTACCTCCAAGGATCGATATCGCGTTACCTGCCTGATCAAATTCATCCTGGATGTCCTTTCCTTTATAAGCCACAAAGAGACCGTTCAATTTGGCATATGGCATGCAATATTCGCAGAGCACTCTCAAGTCTGCCACAGCCCTGGAAGTGACGACATCAAAGGTCTCCCTCATGTCTTTTGGGAGGTCTTCCGACCTGCAAAAAATAGCTCTAATATTTTTCAGGGCCAGCTTCTCGATAACATGATTCATGAAGTTAACTTTTTTTCTTGTCGAATCGATCAGTGTTACGGAAAGATGCGGGAAAGCTATTTTAAGCGGAATCCCGGGGAACCCAGCTCCTGAACCTATATCTAGCAAGGTAGAGACATTTTCAAGGTCGACAGCTTTGATGAGCGTCAATGAATCAAGGAAATGCTTCGCTTCGATCTCTTCTTTTGAGGTTATCGATGTAAGGTTGAAATTATTGTTCCACTCGATGAGCTCTTTATATATTATAAAGAACTGTTCCTTTTGGTCTGTCGTCAGGTCTATGCCGAGCTCTTGAGCACCTTTGATCTGCATCAGAAAGCCTGCCCGATGGAGAAGTGGATAACACCTTCCCCGAAAGCCCTTGAGTCTCCTATTCCGTAATCAAGCCTTATTGGCCCAAGCGGAGTGTTAAGCCTCATCCCAAAGCCGCGTCCGCTCATGAAAGTGCTGAAGTTCGGACCTCCTCCGGGAGCATCGACCGTGCCCCAGGCGTCGCCAAGGTCGTAAAATATGACGCCCTGGAAGACTTCGTTGAATGAATACCTGTACTCAACGTTCATTATCAGCTTCTTTACGCCTGTATGCGCCTCGGTCGGGAAATATCCCCTAACGCTGTTAGCTCCACCGCTCCAGTAGAGCTCGCCGATGGGCACATCGCCAAATCCGATGCCCGTGCCCAAATGAAGGGCGATGACCTGATTGCTTGCCAGGCCCAAGTATTCATTAAGATCAAGGCCAAGTTTTGTGTATGTGGTAATAATGCCGGTCTTTTTCCAGCCTTTCTTTATGGATATCGTGTAAAATTTCCCTTTTGTCGGGTTCAACCAGAAATCCCTTGTGTCATAGGACAACGAATATCCTATGAAGTCCGAAACGTATGCCTCGAACGTGGTTACCTCGCCGGTCGCAGAGGTTATCGGCGATACGCTTTCACTTCCAAATATTACGGAATGCGATAAATTTTCCCTGAAAGGCCTTGAGAACTTAAAGTCCCATCCTATCCTGAGGGCATCGCTTATCTGTTCCCCGTATATATCAGGGCCGGTAGTGTTCCAGAGGCGGTAGGTCATGGATGTCCTTGGCCCCAAAACGTCGGGCATGAACCATGGATAATAGTACTTAAATTGATAATTATTCCTTTGAACGCCTTCCCTGAATTCGCCTATCTGGCCTCTGATCATTGCTCCGTGACCCGTACCGAACAGGTTGTTGATGTTTAGATCTGTGAAAGCGAACCATCCTTCACGTTCCCCGTATCCTCCGCCGAAATTGATCGTGCTGGTCCTGCTTTCCTTTACGTTTATGACCAAGACGATCTTGTCCCTGGCGCTGCCCGGTTCAAAGTTCGGGGACACTTCGGAGAAGAAGCCGAGATTGTATATGCTGCGCAGGTCCTCTGAAAGCAATTTTTCATTCATGACGTCGCCGGGCTTAATGTTCATTTCCCTGTAAATAACGTAATCTTTTGTGACATCATTGCCTTCTATCTGGATCGATTCGATCAAACCCTCGATCACCTTAAGCTTAAGCTCGTGCATTACGGGATCGGTCGTGACATCGACCACTCTTGCCAGGATGTATCCCTTATCGCGGTAATGGTCGTTAACTTCCTGTATGTCTTCCTGAAGGGTCTTGAAGTTGAGTATCTTCCCCTCTTTTGTTTTCATGATCTCAAGTATCTTGCTTGTGGGGATCACGCTGTTGCCCTCGACAACTATTTTTGAGACCTTGGGATTTTCCACAATGTTAAAGATGACCTTCAAGCCTCCGGCAAATGCTTCAACAGAAACGGATATGTCCTGGAAATAACCCGTTGAATAGACGGCCTTAAGGTCATTGTCGATCTTTTCCCTTATGAACATGTCGCCGATCTTGCTGAATACCGATTCAAGTACTTCCTGTTCTGTTATTATATTATTGCCGCTTACCTCGATGGCCGTGATCGACCGGTCCGCTTCCGATGGTGCCACGCCTTCTTTTCCAACTTTAGGGGATATAGTTATCCCAAAGCAAGCGAATTGCATCAGGAATATAGCGAAGACCACGATGAATATATTTTTGAACGACATTAAAACTCCTTTAAAGGGAACCATTTTACCATAAATATAGATCTGAATATAAATATTTATATTCAGATCTAAAAGTTATATCCGGCTTTTAACGTTACTTTGTAGTAATTGTTCTCTTCCTCAATAAAACTGAGAGGTTCGCGGTAATAAAGAACGGACATGAGCGGATTCAACTTGTAAGTGATCTGATAGTTGAAAAGTGACCTGTTCAGGCCGCCGGCCTCTTCAAGGGCCTGCGAGTATTTTACGTCGATGAAGAACCTGTCAAAGAAGCCTTTTTCGAAACCGACGCCATAGAGCATTTCACGCCTTTCAAGGGGCTCTTCTATGTCCTTCTGCTGGGCCGGGAGCAGGTTCCTAAGGTCTTTACCGAAATTGTATTCAAGCGTCAACCTTTCAAGGTCGAGCTCCTTGGCGATCTCCCTCTCAATGCCTCTGAGCAGAAAGGCGTTGAGCCTGCTGTTAAGGTAATCAACGATCACCTGGTTCGTGTCCATGGATTCGCCTTCTTTTATCCCCAGCGGTCTTTTTATGAATTCCGGCAATAGAAGGACCTTGATCTCCTGCTCACTGTATTTGCCGGGCACTATTTCATGTTTTGTCGGATCTTCCGTGAACGACATGAAGGATAGTGTTATCGCATTTTCCTTTTCTTTCACGAACGGTATGCCGCTTATCCTTGAAACAACAGTGACATCCCGGGTCTTATATTTTTTATCTTCCGCGGAGGATGTGCTTTCCGCTTCTTCCACGGCCCTTATCTTTATTTCTGAAGTAAGATAAATGTAAGGCAGAATACCTTCATCACCTCCGCGGCCGTAGAAGACCGCCTGGTTTTTCTTTACTTTATCCAGATCGGATGCGAACAGCTCCTTTTGCCTGTCCTCGGACATGAGCGTGAATTCCCTGTTCAGTATGTTCACAATGCCGCGCACGAAATTGACCTCTCCCTTGATGTTCGGCTTCCGCATTGTCCCTGTAATGTTCAATGATTCTGATTCCACCTCCAGATTAAGGAAAACATTGCTGAAGTTCGTGCTCATGATATCCTGGACCTCTCCGGCGGTGAAGTAAGTGTTCTTCCCGATCTTTAACTCCAGATCAAGATCGAATGGGGGAGGGGCTTTATCTTCGGATATTTGCGGCAGATTGATCTCCCCGTTCCCAATGCTAATTTTCCCTGAAACGGTCGGCCCGGACCCGCTCTTATCGGAGTAATATTGGCCGCGTATGGCAAGATCCTTGAATGAGAAGTCCCCCTTATAAAGGTCCTTTATGTTAACCACAAAATCGCTGTCTTTGAATTGCAGATCAAGGTCGATCTTCCTCTCGTCCTCGAACAATCCTTTAATGTCAATGGTCCCGGACATCTCAACTTGATTTGGTTTTTTTGGAGTTCTTTCACTGATCCAATCTGCAGAAAGTTTTGAAACATTAATTTTATTGTTATCGATCTCGATACCTGCGTTTACGGAATCAAAAGATGACTTCAAGGCGTTAATGGATATCGAAGCGTCTTCTATGATCATTCTTCCGTTGAATTTAGGTCTTGATATGTTCCCGGACACTCTTATTTCCCCATTGCCGCGGCCTCGCACCCATGTGGTGCCCGGATACGCCAGTGAGATCAACCCTATACTGTCACCCTCAATGGATATCATAACGTTCATTTGTTTATCTCCGGTCAAGGGCACGATGCCGTTAATGCTTGTTTCCGAGCGGTTCCTTCCTATCAACCTTATTTCTTCAATATCAAGAAGATCGTTGCTGTACATGAGCCTTGCGTTTATTGCTGCCAGCTTGATCTCAGCGATTTCTGGATTGCTTGACTCAAAAGAAACGATGATATTCGGTTTCTTGGATGACCCCTTTGCTTCCGCGTGCATGCTGAAGGAACCCTTTATGTTCTTGTCTTCTCCGATAAAAACCGAAAGGAAATCTATGGGCATTCGTGTCGCGTTAATGTCCATTGAGACTACGGTGTTCGGATTGTAGCTGCCCTTGATGTTCAATATGCCTTTGCCCTTTTTCAGGTAAGCCGTCTCTACCTCAAAAGTACCGCTGATGAGCTTGCCTTTCAGTTCAATATTGTCAAAACCGTAGGATTCAAAGCTGCCTGAGGCGACCTCGATCGATAAAGCCCCGTTCAGGTTATCCATATCACCCGAGAAGCTGACGTATCCCTGTATATTGCCGCTCGCATTTATCTTCCTTTCATCTGAGGCTGTTTCCTCGAAGACTTTCAGCTCCTTTCCTATTGCATCGATCGTATGTATGACAGATTGTTGCTTTTTATCTTTACGTTCAGACGAATAAAGGATTATGTTCTCGTCTTCCAGGAAGTTGCCAATGTCAAAGATGTCTTTTTGTTGTTTTTTCAGTAACATGCCTTCGGTTGCACTCGATGTCTGAGCCTGCCTGGAGATCAGCTCGCTGTTCATCGTGTCAAGGAAAATGAGCAACGTTCCAAGGTCGCCCCTCACGATTTCGTACTTCAGCGAGATGTGAGGTTTTACATAAGACCTCTTCCCCTCCTTTACTTCTTTGAAGAGGACGTTCCCCGAAAGCTGGTATTCATCGTTCTTCTGATGGACCTTTAAGGGTTCTATAAGATTAAGTAGTTCGCCGTTGTAGAAAATAGAACCGGAAATGCCGTCAACGATCAGTTTATTGTACCTTAAGTTTGTACCGTTGAAGCTGGCTGAAACGTTAGGAGAGCTTATTGCACCCGAAAGGCTCAGATCAATACCCATTTCGCCGAATATCTGACCGTACTTATGAGTGAAAGGCTTTGCGTTGGATAGGTCAAGTGTTCCCTTTATCCGCATATCAATGGACCTGTCTGAATCTATTAAGCCATAGAAATTAACGTTTGACGTAGGCGTCCTGATCTTTGAATCCTCGAATATGATCCTGTTTTCTGACCATGAAAACCTGATGTCTCCCTCTTCAACTGATTCTGAGGCGAACCTGCAGTTCTTAAGCAGGACATTTCCCGAAAAAGCAAGGGTATTCTGCGTGAAAGGCGCTTCCCTTGATGTTTTACCAGTGATGTACAGGGATACGTCCGCCTTGCCGTCGTAAGGCTGCAACTGCTTAGGCACAAGGTTCATTAAGTGATAAACCTCGGATAGCTCAACATTGTTGCCGGTGATCTTAAGGTTAACCGGGGCTCCAAGGCCAAAGCATCCATTAACGCTTAGGAATGACTGTTTTATTTGGAGCAGGAAATTATTAAGGGAGATCACCCTCTTTTCGAGCTTCAGGAGACCGTTGCCCTGATAGAAAGGCTGCTTATCGATCTCCATGTCTGACAAGAAGATATCGCCAGTTATGCCTACGTTATAAAGCGGATCCGAAGATCCCAGTGACGTTATAGGGCCGTACAGCCTTCCGTTGAATTTGTTTATTGAAGCCTTCAAGTTGCCCAGGTTGCTGCCTCCCGCGATCGATATGTTCTTGCATTCGACGCCAAGGTCCATATTGGAGTAGCCCTCTATAGTTCCTCTTGCGGAGATCCCTACATTGCCGTAGGAAACGGAAAGATCTTTCACCTCTATATCTTTTTCCAAGAAACGGACATCAAAGGTCGCGCTATCGAATTTTTGCGACAGCATATCGCAATTGAGCAGATCCGCGCGTCCTTTGATGTTCACGTAATTGATGTTCCCTGTGACCCTTGTCTCTATGTTCGCATTTCCGGAAATGCCGCCTTTAAGACCGGTCAGTGTTCGCAGGTCAGAAGCTTCGGTGGTCACGCTGAATGCTATCGTTGGAACAGCGGGCGCAAGATCGACCAGGCCTTCCGCATATAGTTTTCCTTTCAGGGTATTCAAGCCGCTGATCTTTAATGAAAGCAATGGACCTTCAAGATAAAAAGAGCCGGGGCCTTTCAGCTCCTTGCCAAAAAAGGAGCCATCGGATATGAAAAACCTTCCGTTATAGACAGGGCGGGCATAATTTCCGGTCACAAAGAGTTTGATATTACCTTTACCTGAAAAATCCACCTTCCAAGGTTCGATCCCGAATACCTGGCCGAGTTTTTTGAAGTCGAATTCATCGGTCTGCAGGATGATCTTGTAGTTAGCGACCGAAAAATCGTTGAATTTTCCGTTAAGGGTAAGCGCCGTGTCAAAAAGTTTGCCGTGAAGGTTCTTGAAAGTGACCTCTTCATCATGCACGCGGATGAATCCGTAAATGTCCTTAACCTCCTTATTAAGGATGACCGCTACGCCGTTCCTGATATTAAAATCACCGGTGAAAAGGATCGGCTGGCCCTTTTCTCTTTTTGGAGGATTCGTCATTATCAGCTTCATGTCAGAAAAGCCCGAAATAGGCTTAACATTTGGGATGTTAAGCGTGTAGCTTCCCCACTTGTTTATATCAAGGTTCTTGACATGGACCACAAAATAATATTTACCCGAGTTAATAGTGACATTGCCGTCTACTTTGGCGTAAGAGTAGGATTTATCGATTATTGCGTTGGTGCTGACAGATATCTTTATGCCGTTCTTTAATACGGTCACGTCGCCATTCAAAGATTCGAATCGAGCGGAAAATGTTTTTCCCTTAAGGTCCTCACCGAAGCCCAAAGGATCACTGTACGGGCCTTTTCCATCCTTTATTGAGATAGTTCCGATGAAAGCGGGAGAAGAAGCATTATCGTTGGATTTGACGGGCAGGAGCTCAGCCATGTTCCAAGTGCCGTCGGCCTTCCTCTCGACGGAGAATTCCGGCTCAATGATAACTATCTTTGAAAGGGCCGGGACCATATCCCCCTTATGGGCGGCAAGCTTGAAAGGATTATAGTTAAGATATATCTTCTTTGCCGTTAATATCGCGCCTTCCTTCAGGCTCTTGCCTTTTGCGATCTTCACATTATTCAGCTCGATCTGGTTTATGAGGATCCCTTTTACGTCCCCAATTTCAACTTCCCGCCCAAACAAAGCCTGGACCTGCGAGGTCACTTCAGCCTTTATGTTCTTATATACGGATAATCCTTTTGGAGGGGACCATCCACCAATGAATATAAGAGAGATCAATGCGAGCAAAAGTATAAAATTTTTCATAATATATTACAGGCTCTTCACGATAATGCCCATAAGGATCGAAAAAACAGGGCTAATGAGCATGTCGAAGCTGATATTGCTTTTAAGTTTTATCTTTTGGAACTGCAATGCTGGCTCGTTCAAATTAAGTATCGTGCTCTTGATCCCCAGGAACAGCACCAATGATTTGAGGAGTACTACAATCGGGATCAACAAAAGCCATGCCCCGCCTATAAGGAAAGAGAAGAACACGAACAGCCTTTCCATCATTCCCAGAGGATCGAACCCGAACTGCGAATTGGGATCCACAAAGGTCTTTTTCATGTAATAAAGGAAGAAGGATCCGCCGTAGATCGTTATTATGAAGAAAGAAAGATAAAGGATCAAAAGCTTATTGTTATACAATGGCGACAGGGCTGAACTAAAGAGATATTTCGGTTTCTTTAGCTGGGGTATCAACGCCACCGGTATGATCATGGAAATACGAATTGATTGGTCTATCAAAAATGTCGCAAGGTTGTCTAACCTGCCGTTTACCGTTATCTTTGACTTAAAATGATCTGTCAAGACGCGGACGGATGTCAACATTAACAGGCATACAATAAAGAGTAGATCATTTAGATATGTAACACAGAAAAATCCAGCTATGACAATAAAAATCAGGCCATGTACCAGAGATCCCCAAATACTTTTTCTCTTCCAATTGATCATCTCTTTCGTTTGGAAGGCAAGATCTGCGGTTAGATGTGCTAACAGTAAATGATAGAACAGGAACATGATTTTGAATTATATCTCAGGGGATATAAATATTCAAATATATGCGTTAGGCTGTTTTTAGAAAACAGTGCCGAATCCTACGATAGCCATGCTGTTTTCCACGGCTTTTGTGCTGTTCGCTGCGGCAAAGCCAAGCGAAAATCCCAGGTCAAGCTCAACGCCATAGGTTATGAAAGCATCGGACAGTGCCCCATACGTGAAATATCCCAACCTCAAGGCCAGGGCGTTGAACAGCAGCTTTTGTTCCACACCGAGGTGCAAATCAGTATAACTTGTATCGTTCCTGCTGTAATATTCCAGGTCTCCGGCAATTATTGTGCCGGTCGAAGGCACGATGCCGGCCAGTCCAATCCCCAGTTCCGTTGGGAGGGATGAGCTGGCTTTTAATTTCGTTTCAGCACCGGACTCGACCGTGCCTGTGATCGGGTAAACAGTTATATCCTGCTTTGTGACGTCGGAATTCATGGAAGAAGCAAGATTCCTGATAACGACGCCGCCAGTCAGCCATGGGGTTATTTGTGCCTGTGCGCCGACATCAAAACCAAAGCCTGAAGCAAGACCGGCCTCCATCGTTCCGATGCCTGTTGCACCGCTTGAGACAACAGAGGTGATCACCGATTGCCTGAGAACAGGTTTGATATTTACCCCAAAAGCCACTTCCGGCAGCATGGCAGTTGAGAAAGTTGATCCTATCGTCAGCGGGAAGGTCTCCGTAAGGCTCCCTCCGTACCTCATATTTAGGGAGTTGGCAGGTTTATCGAATTCAAAAAGCCCTTCCGTGATCATGCTGAATCCCACTTTACTTACGATGAATCCCGCTCCGCCACCAAAATTCGCGTTCGCCATAAGATCTTTATCAAAAAAGTCAGTTATGAATTTATCTCCTTTTGAAAGGGCCTCGAATATTTGTGCCATGTTCGATTGAGCTCCGCCGAGGTATGCCTGTGTTCCCCAGTCAGGAGCCTTCATGAGCCCGGCTGGATTGAAATATGCCGCAGAGGTGTCGTCAGCCAGCGCAATTCCGGCGCCTCCCATGGCTATCGATCTTAGGCCGATGCCGGCCCCAACAGCGTAGCAGGTCGCCGACATCAAAAGGATGATCACCAGTGTAAAGCATGTTCTTTTCATATTAACATCTCCTTGTTGTTCATAATGGAACGAAGCAGATATTATCACAAAAATATGTCATTGTAAATCCATGCCGGCAAATATCAGGCAGGAGTTCACTTTGCTTGAAAATATATGTATTTAGTGGTATACTCTCGTTTTGTCTTTCGGGCCTGCCTGCCGGCGGGCAGGGAGGGTTTGTGGCTAAACGGAGCAAGAATCGGGGCCTTCTGGTCGTTATTTCGGGGCCCTCTGGCGTGGGCAAAAGTACGGTCGTCAGAAGACTCCTTAAGATCTATCCGGGCCTAAAGCTTTCTGTTTCTGCTACAACCAGGCCAAAAAGGCCGGGGGAACAGCAGGGGATAGATTATATCTTTTTAAAGGAAAAGGATTTCGTTGATTGGGGAAAGCAGGGTTTGTTCGCTGAATGGGCGCAGGTTCACGGGTACTATTACGGGACGCCAAAGCAGTTCATTGAAAAACAGTTGTCCAAGGACAGCATCGTGGTGCTTGAGGTTGATGTCCAAGGGGCGGCGAGCATAAAGGATCAAATATCAAAGGGCAAGATCAAAGCCAAAGCAGCCGTATTCGTGTTCTTGATCCCGCCGTCAGTGGACATACTCGCCTTCAGGCTGAAGAAAAGGAAGACAGAGAAGAACGAAGAGCTGAACTACAGGCTGAGGGCGGCCATAGCTGAGCTGCAGGTGATGGAAAAGTACGATTATATCGTTGTTAACGATCATGTTGAATCTGCAGCGGAAAAGATCCGGGCGATAATTAATGTCGAAAAAGAAAGGGTGTTGATGAATTGAAAAAAGTAAGTATCGATGAGCTTCTTCGCAAGGCAAAGAACAAGTTCCTGCTGGCAAACGCGGTCATACTACGGGCAAAGCAGATCTCTGAGGGGTCTCTTCCCTATGTGGACAATTTTGATCCCACAAATCCGATAACAACGGCGCTGAAGGAGATATCCGCAGACCGAATATTGATGAGGATCGGTAAGAAGAAAGCCCAGGAGATCCTTGTTGAAGAGAAGGCGCCAACAGCAAAGAGATCGCTCGTAAAAGAGGAGCGAGGCAAAAAGAAAAAGAAGAGCTAATCCCCTTACCATTACTTCTGCGGACAGCACAAAGGTGAAATCATGTTATTGAGGAACAGGACGATCATTGTTGGAGTGACCGGCGGCATTGCTGCATACAAGACCGCAGACCTTGTAAGCAAGCTTGTGCAAGAAGGCGCTGATGTGTGGGTTGTAATGACCAGGGAAGCGGCAAAGCTTGTAACCCCGCTCACTTTCAGGACACTTTCAAAAAATCCAGTGATCACGGACCTTTTTTCGGATGAGCTTTCGTCCATCCCGGTCCCACACATATCGGTCACTGATAAAGCTGACCTGATCGTGATCGCTCCCGCAACTGCGAATATCATAGGAAAAATGGCCCATGGGATCGCCGATGACGCGCTCTCCACGATGGTGCTCGCTTCAAAAGCACCTAAACTGATCGCTCCCGCGATGAACAAGAACATGTGGGATAACAGGATAGTTCAGGAGAACGTGTTAAAACTTAAGACCCTTGGATTCAACATCATGGGGCCTGAAAGCGGATGGCTGGCCTGCGGAGATGAGGGAGTGGGGAGGATGGTGGATGTCCCTTTCATGTTCGGCGAGATACTTGAACTTATGAAGAGCTCTTTGGACCTGAGGGGGATAAGGCTGCTTGTGACGGCTGGGGGCACAAGGGAATCGATAGATCCGGTGAGGTTCATAGGCAACAGGTCCTCCGGAAAGATGGGATATGCTGTAGCCAAGGCGGCTGTCGAAAGGGGAGCAAATGTTACACTGATATCAACACCGACGACGCTCGACAAGCCCCATGGATGCAGGGTCATAACTATTGAGACGGCCGCGCAGATGAAGGAGGCGGTCAATGTTGAGTTCAAACGCGCTGATGCAGTTATTATGGCAGCGGCTGTTGCGGACTATTGTCCAAGTCAAAAGTCGAAGGGTAAAATCAAAAAGTATAGATCAAAAGTAAATATTGAGCTGCAAAAAACTGATGACATTCTCGAGTCTTTAGGCAGGCATAAAGGCAGCAAACTTCTTATCGGTTTTTCGCTTGAAACGGACGACCTGATAGAGAATTCAAGGAGGAAACTTCAAAATAAGAACCTTGATCTGATAGTTGCCAACAGTCCCGAGGCTTTCGAGTCGGACGAAAGCGAGGTATCTTTTATCAGCGCGGACGGCAAGGCGGAGAATTTCAAAAAGACATCAAAAGCCGATACAGCCGACAGGATACTTGATTTTGTGGCCGCAAAAAGGATCAAGACCTCAAAGGACAAGACAAGGTTAGGTCCAATGCTTGCGAATTACCGAAATTCGCAATAACCAGATGTGATAGGATAATCCGCTATGTACGCCGAGGTCATATTAAGCAAAGTAGTCCCCCAGATTGACAAGATATACCATTATTCAATTCCTGAGAACCTTAAGTCCGGCATGGATGTTGGCATGCAGGTGCTGGTCCCCTTCGGCAAAAGGAAAGAAGTCGGGTATGTCGTCGGATTTGCCGAAACATCCGATATCAAAGGCATAAAGGATATCGACCAGATACTTTCACCATACCCCTTATTCACAAAAGAGTCGGTCGAAATTGCCAAGTGGATATCAAAGTATTACAACTCATTCCTCATAACCGCGCTCAGGATCGTCATGCCGCCAGGAATGACGAAAATAGAGAAGAGGGCGCTCAAAGAAAAGAAAAGAACCCCGCTTTACAGGAAAGGTTCCGACCAGACCGATCAAAAGTCAAAGAAAATGCAGGAAGGATCAGGGTATGTGACAAGGTTCAAGCTGACCGAACATCAGGAGGGCGCGCTTGCGATGATAGAGAAAGAGCTCGAAAGCAATAATCCCTTACCCTTCCTGCTGTATGGCATCACGGGGTCGGGGAAAACGGAAGTTTACCTTAGGGCTATCGAGAAAGTGCTTTCCAGGGGGAAAAGCTCGATCATGCTGGTTCCCGAAGTGGGCCTGACGCCGATCTTATTGGACAGGTTCGCGCAGAGGTTCGGCAACGTCCTATCGGTATACCACAGCGACATGACGATAAAACAACGAGAGGCCGAATGGAACAGGATAGCATCCGGCGAGGCAAAGGTGGTATTTGGCACAAGGTCCGCGCTTTTCACTCCGGTCCGGAACATCGGATTGATAGTAATGGACGAGGAATACGAGAACACATACAAGTCGGAGCAAAATCCGAAGTACCATGCAAGGGACGTTGCGCTCAAGCTCTGCGACTTGAACGGAGCGCTACTGATCCTTGGGAGCGCAACCCCTTCAGTTGAAACATTCTACCGAGCAAAGACCGGTGAGTACGGGATGGCGGTGCTTCCGGACAGGATAGACAATAGACCGCTGCCCCCGGTTGAGGTCGTTGACATGAGGAGGGAGCTGAAAAGCGGCAATCGCGGGGTTCTGAGCACAAAGCTCAGGGCTGAGATCAAAAAAGTGCTGGAGGCAAAAAAGCAGGTCATTCTTTTCATAAACCGCAGGGGATATTTCACATTCGTGATGTGCAGGGAATGCGGATACACTATCGAGTGCCCGAAGTGTTCCGTCCCAATGATATTCCACATGAACGACAAAAAGCTACAGTGCGGGCACTGCGGATTCGTAAGCCAGGCACCGTTGATATGCCCGAAATGCCAAGGTTCTTCGGTGAAGTATTTCGGAACGGGAACCCAGAGGATAGAGAAGGAAGTAATGGACATCTTTCCTTATGCAAGGGTCATCAGGCTTGACAGGGATACGGTCAAAAAGAAAGGCTCATACGAAAAAGCGATAAAGGTATTCGCAAGCGGCGAAGCGGATGTACTGATCGGTACGCAAATAGTCACAAAAGGACTTGACCTTGAATCAGTTACCCTTGTCGGGGCTGTTTCAGCGGATATCGGATTGAAAATCCCGGATTTCAGGGCAGCCGAACATACTTTCCAGCTTCTCACGCAGGTAGCAGGAAGGGCAGGAAGGCATTTCCTCCCGGGTAAGGTCATCATTCAGACATATGAGCCCGATCATTTCGTCATAAAAGCTGCCTCCGCCCATAGCTACGAGAGCTTTTATCAGGACGAGATAAAGGAAAGAGAGGAACTCAGTTACCCTCCGTTCGCAAGGCTCATAAATATTGTCATTTTAAATCAAGAAGAAAGTAAAGCCAGAAAACTATCAAAGGACTTTTGCGACATGCTTGCCAGAAGGAAAGGTACCTTTGAGATAATGGGGCCGGTCAGGGCATTCATACCGAAATTACGAGGGGAATTCAGGTACCAGGTCATTTTAAAAGGAAAGGACATGGAAGACATGAGGAGTGCAGCTACTGAAAGCATGAATAAAGTGGTAAAATTAGGGAGATCCAGGATAAGCATTGATATCGATCCTCAAAATATTTTCTGATCGAGGTATGAAATGGCGATACTTGAGATACTAACGAACCAGAATCCGGTCCTTAGAAAAATATCGAAGCCCGTCAAGTCCTTGACAGCCGAAGTGCGGGAACTTATTTCTCATATGGAGGAGACAATGAGATCGGCCCCGGGCATCGGTTTTGCCGCTCCTCAGGTGGGAGCGCTCCAAAGGATCATAATCGCGGACATAGGCGAAGGCCTGCATGTGCTCATCAATCCGAAGATAACAAAGAGGTCCGGTAAGCAGACGATCGTGGAAGGCTGCTTGAGCGTTCCCGGTGTCGAAGGACCTGTTGAGAGGGCTTCAAAGGTGACGGTCAAGGCAATGGACAGGAAAGGACAGAACGTGACCATTGAAGCAGAAGGGCTTCTGGCGACGGTGTTCCAGCATGAGATCGACCATCTTGACGGAAAGCTCTTCATTGACAGGATATCGGACCCTAACCTGATCACCTACAAGCCAAAAATCCCAAAGGAAGAATCGATATAATACAAGGTTATCGGTACATCAGCCTGCCTGCCCTCCTATCGGCGGGCCTGCCTGTCGCCTGCCTGTCGGCAGACAGGGCAGACAGGTAAACCGGCAGGCAGGGGTATCAGGGCGAGTTGATCAGGAAACAGACATCAGGTCTATTATACGGATTTCTGATATCCCCGCCCTGATATACCGATCAACTGATATACTTTTTCAAATATACTCAAGCGTTCATATTGTAATTTGGACTTCTATTTGAGATAATCATCCCACTATGAAGATCATTTTCATGGGAACCCCCGAGCCGGCCGCGCATTGTCTGAAAGCGCTGCTCGATGCACGGGAGGATATCATAGTAGTGGTCACCCAGCCAGACAGGCCGAAGGGCAGGGGATTGAAGGTCTCGATATCCGCCGTAAAGGAACAGGCCCTAAAGAACGACCTCAAGTTGCTGCAGCCGGAAAATGTGAAGGATAAAGTATTTATATCCGAGATAAGGTCGTTTGAGCCAGACCTTATAGTTGTTGTTGCCTTCGGGAAGATCCTTCCCAAGGAGATACTGGACATCCCGAAGAACGGATGTGTAAACGTTCACGCCTCCCTTCTCCCGAAATACCGCGGGGCCGCACCGGTGCAATGGGCTATCTTGAACGGTGAAAAAGAAACGGGGATCTCGATATTCAAGCTTGCTGAGACACTTGATACCGGGGATATCATTGCGCAAAAGAAAGTATCAATCGATGAGGAAGATACGTCATCTACACTCACCTCAAAATTATTCGATGTCGGGGCCAAGCTCCTGGTTGAGACCGTAAGTTCAATAGGCAAGGGAACGATCAGGCCGATAAAGCAGAACGACCGCGAGGCAAGTTATGCCCCGACCCTAAAGAAAGAGCTTGGCGTGATCGACTGGAAACAACCGGCGAAAAAGATCCATGACAAGATCCGCGCGCTTGATCCTTGGCCGGGAGCTTATACATTCTGCAAGGAGAAGATACTGAAGATATGGGGATCGGAGATAAGTGAACAGGGCAAGGAAATTGATCGGATCGTTTGCAAGCCCGGAGAGATAATTGATATGATTAAAGATAGAGGATTTGTTGTTGGAGCATGCGACGGTTCGATCCTTATACTTGAGGTCCAGCCTGAATCAGGAAAGAGGATGCCTGCCTACCAGTTCGCTATCGGACACGGTCTAAAGCTCGGAGATACTCTTCCAAACTGAATCTGCCGATCATTCTTCACCTTCAGATCCATGATCCTGCCAAACCCTAAAAAAATGAAATTTCCATCAGATTTGAGCGATAAATAAGCGAATGATATCCAGGAGGCGGATTACATGCATTCGGGACCAATGGTTGGATACGTAAGTCTCGGAAAAGGACCGGTGTCTGTCCGGGTGGTGGGCGCGCAGATCGCCACATGCCCGACAGATGTTCAGGGAGTGCTTGCGAAAATAGAGAATATCGCAACACATGAAAGGTGGATAAACTCGAAAAGGCCGGATGTGGTTTTTCTCCCTGAGCACACCTTTACGCGCTATGATGCTGATGCTGCCGTAAGGATAGCATCCTTATCAAGAAAGGGAAAGATGAGCATCGGTTACGGGGTAAAGGAGAACACGAAAAACCCTGATAAGGGCGATTTCTATTGCGTTGTCCAGCCGAACGGCGACATCAATGTCGCTTACAAAAAAGCGCTCTCCCGCAAAACCTTAAGAACCGGACAAGACGGATTCATTAGATTGAGCTTGAGCACGTTCTCATTTTTAATTGCGATTGGCGTGGACATTCTGGGCGAGGAAGCCAGAAAAGAAATGGATGCACATGGAAGACCAGATATATTTATTGTTCCGATAGACACAAGAATGGCTGATTGGGCCCAGAAATATCCGGAAACCGCGTCAAAGGTAATAGGCAACGGGAATATTCTTATCGTGAACTCGGAAGGATACTCAAATAGGTTTGCCGGGAAAGAAGTATACTATGGAGGATTTTCATCTTTTCTCGGGAGAAGCGAGACATCTGACCGCGTTCAGACAACGTTAAGGCACGATGAAGGGTACTTGATCGTGGATCTTTTAAAGGAAGATCCTCTGACATGATCAGTTTTATTTTGTAAGCCGCTCGAGCGTCAAAGCGTTCTCAACCGCATATCCATTCCTGTCATTATTGAAGTAAACATAAACATCTTTTCCTTCTTTAAGCCATTTCTTGATGTTTTCCGCATCCTTTTTTAGTTCCCTATCGGTATATTTCCTGCAATAAAGCAAGCCTAATATCTCACCATGCCGCCTTACATATATATAGGTGAAGTCTTCAGGGGCTTTTTTGTTGAACTTTGGCCAGTCGGCAAAGCAAAAAGTAGCGCCATATTTCTTAAGTAGTCCAAATACATCATCACAGAACCAGCTCTCATGCCTGAATTCGAAAGCGTTCCTCACCTTGCATTTCCTTGTCTCCTTCAGGAAGATCTCAAGTCTCTTTAAATTTATCTTATAACTCGGCGGAAGCTGCCAGAGAATTATCTTGGCTTTCTTTTTTAGCGGACTTGATTGTTCAAAGAAGATCTTTAGTGACTTTTTAGGTTCTTTTAATCTTTTGATATGAGTTATGAACCGGCTTCCCTTGAGGGCAAAAACAAAATCTTTCCTTGTCCTTTTATCCCAGCTTTTGAACGCGGCTTTTTGGGGAAGCCGGTAGAAAGTCACATTGAGCTCAACAGTGCCAAAGAACTTCTGATAATGCTCAAGCCATCTTTTTTGGGGAAGGTCCTTTGGATAGAACACACCTTTCCAGTCAGAATAGTTATAACCGCTAGTGCCTATATATATTTTACCTTTCTTCATTCAAGGAGAATTATACGCTTTTAAGAAAACCGGATGCAACTGTGTTTATTTAATTGAATTACAAATTACAATTTCACAATATACAAACAAATACCAATATACAATGATCAACATCTCTTGTTCTTTTTATTTATTTGATATTGGATTATTGTATATTGTTTGTAAATTGCCTGCCTGCCGCCTGCCTGCCCGCTTCGCGAGGCGAGTCGGCAGACAGGGCAGGCAGGTTTCTTGTTTCTTGGTTATTAAAAGGATGCTGGACCTGAAAAGATCGTTTATTAATATTAAATGTATTAAAAGAAGAAAAAGGCAAAATAGTTGCTTGACAGCTATATGTAGCGTGTTAAAATCCATTCACCACTATAGGTAGTGTTCTTTGTGCGGAAAGGAAAAACAGATGAAGTGCTCGGCTTGCGGGAATGAAGAGGATAAGGTGCTTGAATCCCGCACAATTGAAGACGGCTCTGCAATAAGGCGCAGAAGAGAATGCCTGAAGTGCAGCTCCAGGTTCACCTCATATGAAAGAATAGAAGAATCCCCCCTGATGGTAAAGAAAAAAGACGGAAGAAGAGAGCCGTTCGTCCGCGAAAAGATACTCTCCGGCATATTGCGTGCCACAGAAAAGCGGCCGGTGTCGGTGGAGCAGGTGCACGGGCTTGTCAGTGATATCGAAAAAAATCTAAGGAAAGATTATCTTTCAGAAGTCCCGACTGAAGCGATAGGCGAGATGGTCATCTCAAAGCTCCAGGATCTGGACCAGGTCGCCTATGTGAGGTTCGCTTCGGTTTACAGGAAATTTGAATCAGCTAAAGATTTTGTCGAAGAAGTCAGGTCGTTAAATTAAGGAAGGAGAGTGCCATCATGAACCCTCAGGCTATGACAGAAAGAGACGCCGAAAGACACGATTCTACTGACCTTGCATTGTTCGTAAGGACATCCTCGGAGGACATGGTAAAGTGGGACAGGAAGTTCATAGTGGATGCCCTTGTGCGCGAGACAGGGATAAGCGAGGAGATGGCGACAATAATAGGTGTTGAGGTCGAGAAGCAGATAAGGTCGCTGAACATTGAGGTGATCACTTCACCGCTGATCCGCGAGCTTGTGGACGTGAAGCTCCTTGAATACAATCTTGAGGACGCCAGAAGGCGCCATACCAGGCTTGGCGCGCCTCTTTATGACGTTAAGAACATAATATTCAACCAGAACAAGGAGAACGCCAACGTTCCGCACGGGCCTGAGGCCACAAACTTGACCCTCGCGGAGAACATAAAGAAGGAATTCGCGCTTCTCCACGTCTTTTCGATCGACGTGGCTGACGCCCACATGGTCGGGGACCTCCACCTTCACGACCTTGGGTTCGTTGACAGGCCCTACTGCAGCGGCCAGTCGGTGGAGTATGTAAAGAAGTTCGGTCTTGATCTTCCGAACGCCCTCTCGATAGCAAAGCCCGCGAAGCACGCCGAAGTACTGCTTGCCCAGATGGTAAAATTCTCGGCCGCGCTCCAGGGGCAGTTCGCCGGGGCGATAGGCTGGGATGCCATAAACATATTCTTTGCGCCATTCCTTGTAGGGATGAACGATAAGGAAGTTCACCAGATAGCGCAGATGATGATATACGAATATTCACAGCAAGCTGTGGCGCGGGGCGGTCAGGCGATATTCTCCGACATAAACATTTACTGGGAGATACCGAAACATTTTGAGGACGTGCAAGCGATAGGCCCCGGCGGAGAGTACACCGGCAAGACCTATTCGGATTATATAAAAGAATCGCAGAGGTTCGCATGGGCGCTATTCAATGTCTATGCCGAAGGCGACGGCTCAGGAAGGCCGTTCTTCTTCCCGAAGCCCCTGGTGCACATGACTGAGAAGTTCTTCAAGACCGAGCATCATGAAAAGTTCCTGAACCATATTTCTTTCGTTTCATCCAAAATGGGGAACACCTATTACGTTTTCGACAGGGGCGAAACGGCGAAGATATCCGAATGCTGCAGGCTTTCATTCAAGCTTGAAAAATCAGATCTTGACGATGCCAAGCAGCCGTGGAGGATGAGGTATTCGGCGCTCCAAAACGTGACCGTAAACCTTCCTCGACTGGCTTACAAGGCAAAGGGATCGGATGAGGAACTTTTTAAGCTCCTTGACGGGGCACTGGAGCTTTCGGCAAAAGCGCACGAGCAGAAAAAGAAATTCATCGAGGAGCTGCTCGCCCTGGGCCAGAAAGGCCCGCTGTCACTTCTTGCAATGGAGAGGGACGGCCAGAAATACTTGAGGATGTGGAGGGTAAGCTACCTGATAGGCATACTGGGGCTTAACGAGCTTGTTCAGACGCACATGCACAAGGAACTGCACGAAGACGTTGAAGCCTTGAAGTTCGGCCTTAAGGTCATATCATACATGAAGCTTAAATGCGAACAGATGTCAAAACAATACGGGATGAACTTTGTGCTTGAGCAGACCCCGGCAGAATCGACAGCTTACAGGTTCGCAAAGCTTGATCTGAGGCATTTCAGGACCGATGCCGAGAAAACCGTAAAGGGCAATATAAACAGCGGAGAGGTCTATTATACGAACTCCACTTATTTTAACGTTTCACGCCCGATGAATCCGATCGACAGGGTGAAAGAAGAGGGGCTTTTCCATCCTCTGATCGATGCCGGAGCGCTTACTCACGTATGGCTCGGGGAATCATCACCATCACCCGAATCGATAGCCAACTTTGTTATAAAGACGTTCAGGAACACGCAGAACAGCCAGATAGCCTTTTCACCGGAGTTCACTTCATGCAATTCCTGCGCCAAGATATTCAGGGGGCTGAAGGACAGGTGCCCGGCATGCGACTCCGAGAACGTTGAGGGCATCACGCGGATCACGGGATACTTCTCAAAGATATCGGGATGGAACAAGGGGAAGCTCGGCGAGTTAAAGGACAGGTACAGAAGCAACACCTATTTCAACGAAGGCTAGACGGAGGCGGATATCGTGCTACAGAACCAGCTTGTTGACCTGAGAAAAGATAAACCTTTTGAGCCAAAGATAAAAGGCCCGGAGCTTGAGAGCTCTCCGCAGAAAGATACGACGGACCTTTCTATGTTCGTCAGGACGTCCTCTGACGATATGGTCGCGTGGAACAGGGAAAAGATAGTCGACGCGTTGATAAGGGAAACGGGCTTGAAGAAGGAGATCGCGGTAGTCATAGGTGTTGAGGTTGAAAAGCAGATAAAGACCCTTGGCGTCGAGGTGATCACTTCGCCACTGATACGCGAACTTGTGGACGTGAAGCTACTGGAATACGGGCTCGAGGAAGTGCGAAGAAGCCATACGCGCCTTGGAGTCCCGATATTCGATGTCAGGAGGATACTTTTCCACAGGAACAAGGAGAACGCCAATACGCCGCATAATCCCGTTGCCACGAACCTTACCCTTGCCCAGAACATTAAAAAGGAATTCGCCCTTCTTCAGGTGTTTTCACTTGATGTAGCTGACGCACATATGCGCGGGGACATGCATATCCATGACCTCGGGTTCATCGACAGGCCTTATTGCAGCGGCCAGTCGCCCGAGTTCATCAAGAAGTTCGGCCTATCACTTCCTGACGCAAAAGGTATCGCAAAGCCCGCCAACGGCCCTGAGGAGTTCATAACACAGCTTGTTAAATTCTCGGTCGCGCTTCACGGGCACTTTGCAGGGGCGATCGGCTGGGACGCAATAAACGTGTTCGTTGCCCCTTATCTGGAAGGTTACGGGAGGAGCGACGTAAAAAGGATAGCGAAACTTTTAATAAATGAATTCGCACAGCAGGCGCTTGCCGGCGGCGGACAGTCATTATTTTCCGACCTTAATATTTACTTTGAGATCCCGAAGCATTTTGAATCCGTGCAAGCCATAGGCAGGGGAGGGGAATATACCGGGAGGAAATACGGCGATTACATAAAAGAAGCTCAGCTTTTCGCCGAATGCATGTTCGAGGTATACAAGGAGGGCGACGGGATGGGAAGGCCCTACTTCTTCCCGAAACCATTGGTCCACATAACGGACAAATTCTTCGAAACACCGGACAGCGACAGGTTCCTGTACCTTATTTCGGAGGTCGCCGCTGACAAAGGCAACACTTACTATGTGTTCGACAGGGGAGAAACGGCGAAGATATCGGAGTGCTGCAGGTTATCATTCAAGCTTGAGAAAAGCGACCTTCTTGACGCGGAGCAGCCGTGGAAGATGAGATATTCGGCCGTGCAGAACGTCACTCTTAACCTGCCAAGGCTGGCGTATCTGGCGAAAGGGAGCGAAGAGGAGCTTTTCAAGCGCATCGAGTCGCAGATAGAGGTGGCGGTCAAGGCGCACATGCAGAAGCGCGCGTTCATCGAGCAGCTTCTGGCGACCGGGAATGAGGGGCCGCTTTCGCTCCTTGCCGCGCAGGTGGACGGAGAAGCGTACTTAAGGCTTCACAGGGCCACGCACCTTATCGGCATACTTGGATTGAACGAGCTTGTTCAGTTCCATACGGGGAGCGAGATGCACGAATCGGAGGAAGCCCTGAAGCTCGGCCTGAAGGTGATAGCGTTCATGAAGCTGAAGTGCGAGGAGTCCTCAAAGAAGCATAAAATAAACTTTGTCCTGGAGCAGACCCCCGCGGAATCGGCAGCCTACCGTCTCGCGAAACTGGACATGAAGAACATGAAAAGCGATACCGAGAGAGTGATAAAGGGGAACGGGGAAACAGGCGAGATCTATTACACAAATTCAACTTACTTTAACGTCTCCCGTCCGATGAACCCGATCGACCGCGTGGTACAGGAAGGACTTTTCCATCCGCTTATCGATGCCGGAGCGCTGACCCATGTCTGGCTGGGGGAGAGCATGCCATCTTCGTCATCGATCGCGAACTTCGTGATAAAGACGTTCAAGAACACCCAGAACAGCCAGATAGCGTTCTCGCCGGAATTCACCAGCTGCAACTCCTGCGGGAAGACGAGCAGGGGACTCAAGGATTCATGCCCCAGCTGCAGCTCAAGCAATGTGGAGGGTATAACCCGAGTTACGGGATACTTCTCGAAGGTCCCGGGATGGAACAAGGGAAAACTTGGTGAGCTGAAGGACCGCTACAGGAGCGGCGGCCATTTTGAATCAAAATGACGGTCGGAAAGGGGAGAAATAATGAAAATAAAGGTGTTTGGCAAGCCGGGGTGCGAGTACTGCAAGACCACAATGAAAAAGTTCGAGACCTTCATGTCGCGCTGGAACATAAACGACGGAGTGGACCTGACCTTTTTTGATATGGAAACCGTTGACGGGTTGGCTGAAGGAGCTTTCCATTCGGTCATCAAGATACCGACAACTGTTATCGAAAAAAGCGGTTCCATCGTAGCCCGATGGGACGGCCAGGTACCGTTATCCGAAGAGTTCAAAGCGCACTTCGGGGACTTTGCTACAGAAGAGGTCGCCCTGCCTCCGGGTACAGTATCGGTGGTATCACAAACGGAATCCGTCTAAGGTTTTGGCCTAAGAAGGATAGCGTTACTGACTTCTCTTTCTTCCCCGCCAGCGGGATTGTTTATCAATTTTCCTTCAAGAACAAAGGTTGTTGAGCTTCCTCCATCAAGGTTCATTGCCTCAACGGCGCCCAGTTCCTGCATGAGTCCCGCAAGCTCCTCGAGCGTCATTCCAGCGCTTGCGTTCGCCGGCTGCGGATAATACCTTATCTTGTTCTGGTCAACCGTCACAAGGAGCAGCTTGCCGTCAGCAGTTATCCCAACCGCGGTCCTAGCCGCCCTGCTTGTTGCGACGTCGGTCTTGAACCTTTCGATGTTCTTTGAAACATATATCTGACCGCCCTTCAAGAGCCTTGGGCCGCCCCCGATGACATGCTTAATGTCCGCCATATTGAACTCGGAGAACGTTGAAAGTACCATGTTCATTTTAACATCGCTGCCAACCTTGACCCTGTCCTTAAGCCTTTCGTGATAGGTTGGATCAGCCGAAATGACATAGCCATTCTTCGGTATCCATGTCCTTCCCCGACTAATATATTTAACGATCCCGTCCTCAACGGCAAGATTAAGCCCGGGAGTCTCGTCGAAAGTTTGTGACCCGTACCTTGGCGTGTATATTATTACGTCGCCAGTCTCTCTTTTTTCGTTTATGCCGCTTATTTCAAGCAAGTCGCCCTCTATCGATATGCCGCCGGACAGGGAAACATTGTCTATGAAACATTTATTGTTCCTATCGATGATAAGCGCTGTTCTGTCGTAGATCGAGTAAGATATAAGTTCCCTGTAGATCATGAGTATGCCGAGCGGTTCGCCGTCCTCACCGAAGAAGGTGCCGTTCACTCCGGCCGTTACCTTGGCGTCCCTCGTCATTTCGCTGACCTTTTCTTTATGATAAAGGCCCCACTCTTTCTTAGGCGGGGCAAAGATCGAAAGAATGGCATAAAAGATGTTAGGGGGCTCCTCTTCCTTTCTTTCGGTGATGTACGGGAAGACCTCAACGCTTGCAAGGTCGGCGATCAGGATGTTCGAATATGTCGCGCCCTCTTTCAATCCCTTGGCCACCTTCATGTAAGTGAGACCCGGAGCCACATCCCTTCTTGTGACCGTGCTCTTCGATCTTTTATCAATTTCAATTATCAGCTGGTAGGGAGCGTCGATCCTATATATCTTATAATAGGCGGGGTACATCATTGCAATGCTAAGCATCACGGAATCGCCTGCCTGATCAACGCCGACCTTTTTCACAAGGGGGTCATCAACTTTTGCCTGCTGGCTCCTGACCACCGAATTTGCGTTTGGAAGCTCAATGATGAGGTTTGAATCGCTCCTTTTTACGGCGTAATTAACCGGCCCGCTCAAATTTACGATGAGCTTGAACATGTCCTGAAGCGACTTTGGCGACACGGAAATTATCTCGGGGGTTGAGGTCTTTGTGAGCGGAGCATTTGATATCCTTGTGAACGAGACAATAAGCCCCAACGGGCTCCTTGACACCATGACCTTGCTTGAAGTGAGGTACTTGTACCTGACTATAAGGTCCGTGCTGTTGTACTCCTTCTTGATCTCGATCCTGTCGAAGAAATCGCTTATAAATTCCTGGTAAGGCACCTTATAGGCCGCTCCGTACAGCTTTAGCCTCATAAAATCGTTCCCCTTTATCGTCTCGAACTGGGGGATGCTGTCCAAAGGGAGGGTAACCCTGGCGCCTCTTTCAAACTCCTGGACCTGAACGTCAGCGATCGTTATGCCGTGACAAGCCGCTGCCATCAGAAGTAACAGGATAGTTGCGGCAACGGATATCCTCATAGGGACTGTCCTTTCAGCTTTTTTATAGCGTCATTTATGAGCCATGAGGGCGTGGAAGCGCCTGCGGTTACCCCGATCATGTCAAAACCTTTGAGCCAATTAAGATCGATATCGTCAGCGGACTCCACCTGATAGGTCTTGACCCCCGTCTGCTCGCAGAGCTTGGCGAGCCTCCTTGTATTGGCGCTTTTCTTATCGCCGATAATGAACATTATCTCTGACCTCTTGGCTACCACTGTGGCGAATTTTTGCCGGTTCTTTGTCGCTTCGCATATGGTATTGAATATCTTAAGCTCCTCGGCTTTTTCGAAAAGCCCTTTAGCGACATCCTCAAAGTTCTCTTCCGTCTGCGTTGTTTGGGCTATCACACCGATCTTCTTGTGGAACTTGATCCTTCCAAGTTCCTTTGCGCTTTCAATGACCTGCGCGCCTTTTCCCGCCCATCCCAGCAGGCCCTTGACCTCCACATGGTCCCTGTCGCCTACAATGACGACATGGTAGCCGTCCGATGCAAGCTTCTTTGCCAGGAGCTGCGCCTTGCTCACCCATGGGCATGTCGTATCGATCACCTTGAGCTTGCTGTTCTTTTTCAGTTCTTCCATTGTCTTAGGCGGAAGCCCGTGCGCGCTGATGATAAGACAGGCTTTTTCATCTTTCGGTACCTCTTTAAGGCTGCTTACGACCTTGATCCCCAGGCTCTCAAGCTTTTCGATGACCTTTTGATTGTGGACAAGATAACCGAGGATATAAACGGGGAGCTTTTTGGCCGCGGTCTTTATGGCCAGCTTATAGGCCCTGTTCACGCCAGTGCAGAAGCCGAGATATCTTGCTATTAATATTCTCATTACTTAAGTCGGATCTTTTCTGCCCTCATCCTTGATACGGCATCTTTCAGCTTCTCTTCGGGCACGGTTATCGAAGCCCTGAAATATCCTTCACCGTACTTTCCGTAACCACTTCCGGGAACGACAAGAACGCCGGTCTTCTCAAGAAGCATTTCCGAGAAAGATGCCGAAGTATGACCTTTAGGCACGGCAGCCCATACATAGAAGGTGGCTTTTGGCCTCTCTATGTTCCATCCCAGGCTGTTCAATCCGTCAACAAGTACATCCCTTCTTTTCTGGTATATGTTGTTCATATTGGTCGTACTTTCCCCGGAACTTTCAAGAGCCGCAACGGCCACAGCCTGTATCGCCTTGAAGACGCCCGAATCGGTGTTCGTCTTTATTATGGACAGTGCCGAGAGTGCCTTGCTGTTACCGACCGCCATACCTATCCTCCAGCCGGTCATATTATATGTTTTGGATAGGGAATGGAACTCTATCGCGACATCTTTTGCACCGGGTATTTGCAGCACGCTCATGGGCTTAAAACCGTCAAAAGCAACTTCCGAGTACGCAAGATCGGAGCAAAGCAAAAGACCGTTCTTCTTGCAGAACCTTACAGCCTCGGCAAGGAATTCTTTTGGCGCAACCGCTGCAGTGGGATTGTTCGGATAATTAATGAAAAGGAGCTTGGCCTTTTTCAGTGTTTTCTTGCTTATCTTATTTAGATCAGGCAGGTAGCCGTTCTTTTCGGTCAAGGGCACCGGATACGGAATGCCGCCGGCAAGTATCGTGCTGACCTTATAAACGGGATAGCTGGGGTCCGGAAGGAGCGCCACGTCGCCTTTGTCTATGAACGCGTAAAAGGTATGTGCTATGCCTTCCTTTGAGCCGATAAGCGACATTACCTCGGTTTCCGGATCAAGGTCAACGTTAAACCTTTTTTTGTACCACCCTGCAACAGCGGCCTTGAACTCCGCAGTACCGTTGTAGGGGGGATAATTGTGGTTCCTTGGATCGTCAACTGCCTCATGGAATTTCTTCAGGATGAAGTCAGGTGTCGGCTGGTCAGGATCGCCCACGCCAAGATCTATCAGGTCCTTGCCTTGAGCCAGCAGCCTGTCCCTTGTCTTCTCTATCCTTGCGAACAGGTACGGCGGAACATTTGATATCCTCTTTGCTTTTTTCAATACTTCCTCCTTAGATCGTCATCTTTCCTTCAAAGACGGTGACGGCGGGCCCCCTCATCAGGACATGATCGTTCTCCGTCCATTCGCATTCAAGATTGCCGCCGGGCAAGCTAATGGTCACTTTCCGCGAGAGCTTGTTATTAAGAACACCTGCAACAAGGGCGGCACATGCGCCGGTCCCGCAGGCAAGCGTTTCCCCAGCTCCCCGCTCCCAGACCTTTACGCTTACGGCCTCTTTACCTGTGATCTGAGCGAATTCAACGTTAGTCCTCTTCGGGAAGACGCTATTGTTCTCTATCTGTGGCCCCCATTTTCCAACATCCGTCACATTCAGATCGTTGACGAATATCACGCAGTGCGGATTTCCCATAGAAACGCAAGTGACCTTGAAGGTCTCACCGTTTATTTTCAGGTCCTCACCTATAACTTTCGGCTGGTCTTTGCCTTTCATCGGGATCTTTGACCTTTCTAGAACAGGGATACCCATGTCAACCTCGACTATGGCGGACCTTCCCCTGTGCTCAAGTATCGAGGGGAGCATGATGCCGGCCAGTGTTTCGACCGATAATATCTCTTTTTTTGGCTCTGACCTTTCGTAGATCAGTTTTGCAGCGCACCTTATGCCGTTGCCGCACATTTCGGGCTCCGACCCGTCAGGATTGAATATGCGCATTTTTGCGTTGGCCTTTTTTGAGGGCAGTATAAGTATCAGGCCGTCCGCTCCGATACCAAAGTGGCGGTCGCAGAGCTTGATCGAGATCTGGGCAAGGTCAACGCCTTCAAGATCGATCTTTCTCCCGTCGATCACGATAAAGTCGTTGCCAAGGCCTTCCATTTTACTGAATTCGATATCAAGCATATTATCCCTCCGCGTATGTTGCCTGTGATGTCGGCGATTCGAATACCGAGACTTTTGTAAGCTTGATGCCCTTCGGCAGTTTTGCCGACAGCCGGTCAAAGACGAGCTTTGCAACGTTCTCGGAAGTGGGATTTATCCCCCTGAAGAACGTCAGGGCGTTCAAATTGCAGTGGTCGAGCTTTGATATCACATTCCCAAGGTCGGTCTTGACCTTTCTGAAGTCAATAAGCATGCCCAGCTTGTTCAGTTTGTTTCCGGAAAAGAATGCCTGTACTTTCCAGCCGTGCCCGTGCAGCTTCTCGCAAGGCCCGCTATATCCGATAAGCTGATGGGCAGCATCGAACCTGTCCTCTATCATGATCTCGTACATATGGTTTTTCCTCTTTTATGCACTACAACAGCATAATTCTACTAATTTAGCATTTACTTAGCAAGCAATAGTACTGGTCCAGAATATGTCCGTTAAGTCATGATTATTGATATATTTCTAATATTGCAGACTTGTTTGAGTAGTACAAGATACCTTATGTAAATAAGTTAACTACCGATGGGCTTTGCCCCTAAGATGGTTTTTCAGACATCGCTTACCCCGTTTTCTTTTTCTTACTTCTTTTGTCTTGCCTGCCCTGGTCTCTCGACAGAGCAGGCCAGGGATACAAAAGAAGTAACAAGTAAAAATCAAGTGCCTTTCAGAGCACGCTTCGCGGCTCCTTCCGGCCGCAGGCCGGGTCGCCGCTCGCTATTTTAAGAGCTTTCTATCAGGTATGCGTGAAAGGCACCCTGGCTTCCCCATTATAGAATACTCGAGCCCCCTCATCCCCACCCAGAAAATAGAATATGCACTTTTCAATGCGCAGCACTAAAGGGAGGATGGGGGGACATGTTGGGTTTCTGGAGGCAGGGACAGGATGGGAGGCGGCGTTTGCTGCGCAGTGGTGCAGGGGTGTCCCATGCCGGCAGGCAGGTCGGTTCCATTATTGTCTTATCTGGTATGTCCATATTGGAACCGCGACTTCCGAAGGTCATGAGTCCATAGGACGAAGGATAAAGTCGCAGGTTCTTAGTGTGCTATACGAATGGTCACTTTATATAAGGTGTTTTTGATGCCCTATTTTGAGATTAACGTGACTTGCTTTACGTTAGTAAGCGGCTTGCCTAGAAGTTTTGATCCAAGCGATGAGAAAGAATCAGGGTCGCCGGTCACAAGGAACTGGTATTGAGGAGGCTGATTCACCGTGCTTGCAAGGCCGGACCTGAGGAGTATCTGCTTGGCCTCCTTTACGGTCTCCTCTGCCGTGTCGATCAAAACAACATTCCTGCCCATTATACTTTCAATGATCCTGCTTAAATGAGGATAATGAGTACATCCCAGGATCAAAGTATCGACTTGAGCATCGATCAAGGGAGAAAGGTATTCTTTTGCCACCTTTTTAGTATCCTCGGAATCTATAAAGCCCCCTTCAATAAGGGGGACAAAGAGCGGGCAGCCTACCTCGTAGACCTCTATGTCACTATTGACGGCTTTTATCGCTTTGCGGTAAGCATGAGACCCTGCTGTTGCCACGGTCGCGATCACCCCGATCTTTTTGTTCCTTGTTGCCGATACCGCAGCCCTTGCGCCGGGCTCGACGATGCTTATGAGCGGGAGCTTATACTTGTCCTTGACCACGGGGTAGGCGAGGGCGGACGACGTTCCGCAAGCCATTATTATCATCTTCACGCCAAGTTCCATAAGACGGCCGATTATTTGATGGTTTATCTTTACTATCTCGCTTTTTGGCCTTCCCCCAAAAGGCACCCTGGCCGTGTCAGCAATGTATATGACGCTTTCCACGGGAAGCTGTTTCTGGACCTCCCTTAAAGTGGTCAATCCCCCAACGCCCGAATCGAACATCCCAATAGGAGAGGAGCCTTCTGTTTTGATCTCTTCTGATACTATTTGCACTTTCGGAGCGATCCTTCCGGCGGAGATGGTCCTTACGCGAGTTATTTCTACCATGGCAACACCGATTTTATCACACCTTTACCGGCTCTTCGAGCCTTCTGTTCCAGAGAAATATTCTTTGATACCGCGGTATATGCTTGAGGCGATCATGTCCTGGTATTTCCAGCTTTTTGCGAGCTTTTCCTCATAAGGATTGGTTATATACATGGCCTCAACGATTATCGCAGGTATCTTAGAATGGTGTACGGTATAGTAGGTGACCTCTTTTATGCCCCTGCCTTTCCTTTTAATGCCGCGGACAAGGCTCTTATAGATCGTCCTCGCAAGGCCTACGCTATCCTTGGTGAAATAATATACTTCGGTCCCACCCGCGGCCGGGCTGCTGAACGCGTTATAGTGCAACGATATGAATATGTCCGCGTTGTTCCTGTTGGAGAGCTGCACGATCTCCTTGTTGTTCAAGTACAAGTCCTTTTCCCTTGTAAGTATCACGTTAGCGCCGCCGTTATAGAGGTACTCGCATAATTTAAGCGCTGCCGGAAGCGTCAGGTCCTTTTCCAGCGTGCCGCTGTATCCGATAGTACCCGGGTCCTTGCCGCCGTGGCCCGCGTCGACGATCACCGTCACGCCTTTCAAAGGGTAGGGCTTGATGGCTTTTACGGGATTTGGCTTTTCTTTTATCACGATAGAAAGCTTCTTTTTGTCCTCCGAAAAGTAGGTCTTGTGCGTTCCTCCGTCAAGCGTGATTATAACGCTTGATACAGGGGGATCGCTGCTGCTAAGAGAGAACCTTATGCCTTTCACGGACCTGCTGTCGGCTTGGGGGGGCGTTACGACCTTCAATATGGTGTCCTTGAGATCGATCCTTATCCTTTCGGGATCTGTGTATAGGGTCTCCTCAAAGTTCACGGGATCGCTTGTATATATCGATACTTTTCCGTATCCGGCCGTCAACCTTTCGTACTCGATGCTCGTAATGGCAGGCGCGAATATGATATCGTATGTGTCCTTTTCCTCGAACTCGGATGTCGTGTAATAGAGCATGTTCTTCATGTAGACCTTGAGCGTCACCACCAGATTGTTCAGCTGATAAAGCTTTATATCGTAGTTCTTGCCCCTTATTGTTGTCGGGTTCTTATTGTCGTCCAGCTTCGCGCCGATAAAGTCAATATAAATAGTTTTATCCTCTCTCCTTTTCTTTATTTCTCCCAGGGAATTGGTCGTTTTTATGCTGATCCTCTTTACGATGCCCGATTCGGTTATTATCGCGTCGGTGATCTTTGCGTTTACGTACAATTTTGACCGGTCCTCGCTCCAGTTGACGTCGTATCCCAATATCTTGGCAACGGAGGACAGAGGAATATACAGTTCCTTCCTGAACTCGGTCCTTATGAACGCCGGCGGATCGGCCATGATGAACCTTTTGTCAATGAACCTGTCATTCTCGTTGTCGACGATCTTAAGCAGGGCGTTCCTTGAGCCGGGAGACAGCTCCAGCTTCCATTCGTATTTTACCCTTGCGGTGAAGATCCCCGTCCTGCCGTTATAATCCGACGCGGAACCTACGGCCTCGAAGAACTTCCTTGCCGGAACCATTATCACGTCGTTCTTTATCGCTGTTCTGGAATATGAGGAGAATAGCTTTCCCGCGATATATATCTTGAAGCTTTTGGACAGTGCTTGGGGCGGCATCCCAACGGGGGAAGGCATTTTCTTTTCAACAGCCACCTCAGCGGTAGCGGCTTCAATGGATGCTACCTGCTCCTTTAGGGGCGGCACGGTCTTCTTCTTTTCCCTTCCGAGCTCAAGGATGATCCTGTTCTTTCCGATTATGCTCGTCACATCATACTCGACCTCGTTGAACAGCTCGACTATAACGTATACGGTATCCTGGCTGAACTGGACGACCTGGATGTTCTTTATCTTTGGCGACGGGGGAGGGACGTTGAAGGGCTTATCCACCCGTGAGTTCTGGAATATCAAGGCTATCTGGTTGTGGGCTTCGAGAGGAAGTACTACCGGCGAGATCTTTGATGAGGTATAGACCTCGATTTGATCGTAATCGCCGATCCGATGGGCTTTTACGTCAATTATCCTTATCGGCTCCTCCGGGAAACCTTGTGATATCAGTGCGAAGAATAAAAAAGATAATGTAAGGAGTTTCTTCATTTCCCTTGTTCTTTTATCATCTCCATCAATGTCTTCCTGTCGTTCAGCTTTGGGTCATCGATCACTTTTTCAAGCAGGGCATTCAGTATCTTGCCGACTTTCGGGCCCTGCTTTATCTTCAACGCTTTCATGACATCCGTTCCGTTCACCTTAAGGGCCTTTATGTGCAGGGCGTTCTCTTCGTCCAGGACCTTCTTTATGCGGATCCTCAGGTCCTTCGGGTGCTCAAGCTCCACTTCGCGCTCCATCGCCTTTATGTCCGCGGCCCTGAGCTCGAAAAGATCGTTCAGGTTCTCAACTCCGACACGCCTCATGAAGCGGCGAACCGCCGAATCGGACCATTCCGGAGTGTAGTTGAACATGTGGTTCTTTATGAGGTTCGCCACATAGTTAATGTGCTCGTTGCTGAACTTGAGCCGCTTCATTATTTCCCCTGCCATCTCAACGCCCTTTGAGTCATGGTTATAGAAAGTGGTTCCTTCCTTGCAGGGCGGCTTTGCAATGTCATGCAGGAGCGCCGCGAACCGCAGCACAGGCTTCTCTTTAGATATGTAATCGCAGCTATAGAGGCTGTGCCAGTATACGTCGTATTCGTGGAACGGTTTTGGCTGCTCGACGCCGACGCAGGTTTCGAGTTCAGGAATGTATAACGAAAGGAGGCCTGACCGCCTCATCATCTCTATGCCTACGGAAGGCTTGTCCGCCCCGAGCATTCTCATGAGTTCGTCGTGGACCCTTTCCATCGCGACCTTTCTTGCCACATCAAGGCATTTCGGGATCGCCTCCAGGGTGCTTTTCTCGATATCAAATTCAAGCCTTGCCGCGAAGCGGCATGCCCGCAGCGGCCTCAGGCCGTCCTCCCTGAAGCGCTCCAGAGGATCCCCGACCGTCCTTATGGTTTTCTTGAGAAGGTCCTTCTGACCCTCAAAATTGTCGATCAGCTTTCCCTCAAGGGGATCGTATGCCATGGCGTTTATCGTGAAGTCCCTGCGCGACAGGTCCTTGTTGATGTCGCGGGTGAAGGTCACTTTCTCGGGGTGCCTGCCGTCAACATATCTTTCGTCGGAGCGGAAAGTCGTGATCTCGTAGGGAGTTTTTTTTATCATGACGGTTACAGTGCCGAACTCGATGCCCGTGGGGATAACTTTCGTGAACAATTTATTTATTTGTTCCGGCGTTGCGTCCGTCGCAATGTCCCAATTGGTCACAGTATTGCCGAGAATGACGTCTCTGATCCCGCCGCCCACGACAAAGCACCGGAATCCGGCCTTCTTTATCTTTTTACATATATCTATGAGGTCTTTTGGGAAGGACTTTATACTTATCATAATAAGTAAAGTTTACAAGAGAGGCCATTTAATGTAAAGGCCTTCAGGCAAATGTGAAACCGAATATTCAAGGCTTAAAGGGCCCTTAATCCTGCCTGCCGGCAGGCAGGGGCCCATAAAGTGTTTAAAGGCAGAAGGCGATAATGGCAGAAAGGATCAGGAAGGATTGGAAGTTTTTGCTTTCATATTAAGTGCATTGATCAGTCTGTTTAATAAATACATTGTACGGATCGTCAAGTTGTCAAAAAGATCAAACTGTTCATCCCTCAAGAAGCCTTTGGTAAAAGTCCTTCGCGCCCATCCTTGTAGTTCAGCCAACGACCTTTTGCTGTATTTCAAGAAACGAATATACTCCTTGATCGAACCGCTATAATATCCTTCGATGAAATTTGCCCCCACTGAATCACAGGCTCTTTCTATCTGATCGATCAAGTTGTACTTATTCCGGGGAATGCATTTCAATATCTTTTGCTGCACAAAAAAGTCGATCTCATCGATATTTTTCCAAACAACCATTTTCCTATGACCATATTCATTCATAAGATCCTTCCAAGCCTTTCAATGTTCTTAAAGCCCCATGCCATTTATCACTTTACGGGCCTTTATGGGCCTTTTTAGCCCTCGATCATTTAATATAGCAATTTCCATGCCAATTTATCGTGAGAGAATAAAAGCGGATATGTAGTGGATCTTAACTTTTAGTTGATTATTACGACAGCAGGAGATTTAATCCATGACCACAAGCTTGCCTGTCCCGATCGCCTTATCTCCGGAGATTATCTTGTACACGTACATGCCGTTGCCGACCACCTCGCCGAATATCGACCTGCCGTCCCACTCTATCTGGTTGACGCCGGCCCTGGCACCGGGTGTCCCGGAAGGAATTGACCACTTCTTGATCTCCTGGCCGGTTATGTCATACATTATGATGGTTATCGGTGCTTCATCCGACAGGATATACTGGATAATGGTCTTGCTGTCAGACCCGCCGGAAAGGGGCTTGAACGGGTTCGGATAGTTGAGCGGCACGCCCACTACCTGGATACCGCCCGCGAGGACCTTTGTTTCCATAGTGACTATGTCGCTGTTGCCTGCTTCGTCACTTGCAAAGAAGGTCAAGGTATGCGTCTGGAGCCAGGGGTGGGGGATTATCAGGAACGTGCCTATATATGTCGACTGCTGGGGAGTATAGCCCAGTAAGGCTATCGTTATCTTTGAGCCGTCAACAAAGGCCTCACAAGTTGAAATCCACGTGGCCGTGTGGACGACCAAGTTGATTATATTGTCCTTGTTGGGGGGAACGATATCGCCGGTCACGAACTTTTTGCCGTTTATAATGACCTCTATTGTGGGGGCGCCGACAGGGCCGGGGGGCGTTGTTATGCCGATCAGCGTATACATATGGCCCATCCCCATCCTGAAGCTTGAACTTTCGGAACTTCCCGCCGGAGTTGACTGGATGATCGATTCATATAGCATATATTTCGTAGACGTCTCGTGGGTGCCACCCCCCGTTATCGCGTTAGTAGGGACCCTATTGCTGGAGCTTGACATCGATGCGGCGAATGTGGCACTCGATAACAGCACTATTAATGATAGAGTGATCATCAACCGGGATAAGAATATATTATATTTCATAGTTTTCATGTTTCTAATATCCATATGCTATCCAATGAACAGGTACAGTGTAGGTTCTGTAAAAGCCATATACAATATAAGCGCTTAGATTTACAGTGCAGGAGCTGGGACTGTTCGAGAACGAAGTCACGGAAAGCACTATAGTATTATTTTCTTCAGAATCACCTGCACCATTGCCGACCACAACAGCCCAGCATTGATTAGGGAAACCGGTAGAGAATGAAAAAGAACCCGTAGACTTAGCACCATTAGCAGGGGAGAAGGTGAATGATACGTTATTTACTCCAGATTTCAGATTCAAGAGATCGGTCGTTGTATAAAGAGCGCCGTTCACCTGTAATTTTGCAGAACCCGAAGGGTACATATTTATGCCGACCTTGCCGCCGCTTGAGGGCTCGATGACCAACGCATCACTTCCCAGATTTAGCGAGCCGGTCAAGGTCCAATTGCCTCCCTGCATAAGAGAGTCGAGCCATACGGAATTGTTCGCAATATCAGCCAGCTGGACGCCGTCCGAGGCTATCTCGGATCCGCCAACAGTAGAATTGGCGATCTTTGCATTGGTAACATTACCGTTCAATATTTTTGTGGAATCTACGGCATTTGCGGCAATAGCGCTCCTCAGGCCGGTCCCTGAGACCGTATATGTTTCAATATTGCTGTTCTGTATCGTTCCGTCAAGGACATCGGTACCGGTCACAGTTGAGCCCGCTATTTTTGTGCCGTCTATTGATGTGGATGTAAAACTATCTCCGTGGACCGTTGAGCTCTGAAAGACCGTTGGGCCCGATGTGACGGTCAAAGCATTGAACTTGCCTTTCCCGTCCACCCACAGTTTTGATGTCGGCGTTACGGACGGTGTCCCGATCTCGACCCTGTCAGTCGGTGTTTCAAGCCGCACATTTGCGCCATCATCAACCCATCCGCTGCCTCCGCCTGCCGCTGTGTACTGCTCCGTATTGTCCGGGAACTTGAGACCGCCGGTGCCGGTAATTTCGATCGTTCCGGCCACAGTCAGTTTCGATGCGGGCGAGGATGTCCCGATCCCGACATTGCCACCAGAAAGTATCAGCTGGCTGCCACCCACAAGCAGGCCGTTCAAGGGAAGGCTCAATGATCCGGCTGTGTCGCCGTTAATATTTACATAATATGAATCGGCTTCCGCGGTCGTCATCCCCGACGGCAGGTTCCTCAGGTGGGACGCGTCACCGTAAAAAGTTTCACCGGTGACATTGCCCTCAACGGTGAGCGGCCCCGTCATCTTATCGCCCGTTTTCAGCACGTAGTTGCCGGATCCCGAGACGGCGGAAGCTATGGTTATTACCTGCCCTGACTGTGTGACCGTTACGTTCTTGCCTCCCGCAATGGCGATATTGCCGCTCATTGGCGAGCCACCGCCCGGGGTGACGGTGTTAAGCGCGCCGTTTATTGTTTCGGCGGCCCCGGCCCTGTAGGCATACGGAACGGAAACGATCTTTTTCCTCGGGACCATCGGGGACGCGTCATCGGCGAATTTCAGCTCAAGCCACCTGTCGCCGTCAAAATTTGAAGAGTCAATGTCAAGTGTCGCGCTGAATATGCCGCTTGCATCGCATGTAACAACCTTTGTTATTGTCGAGCCGACCTGTGTTATGCCGGTTTCACTGTCGAAGAGCTTAAAGTCGGCGGTTTTGGCGCCGGACTCCGGAGTTCCGTAGACGTTGGTCACCCTGCCCTGGAAATTGATCTGCTGCGTTACCGCGGATGACGGAGCAGAGAAAAGAACAAGTGCCGCGATCATCACCGGAATGAGCGGTGACGGCCTTTTTATGCCGCCGACAAACCTAAATATATGTTTATTATTGAACATTTTTCATAACATCACTTTACCGCAATATAATTAATAGAAATTGTCTCATATTCGCCGGAATAAGCATGAATGGTTCCCAATGATGCGCTCTTGACTGCAAGAACATCAGCGGCTGCGGTAAAATCAGCAGAGCTTATGATCAAGACGGTAGGCGCAAAAGATGAAACCCCCGGAATGGTGCCGCTGCCAGTGCTGTCTAATGTAATGGAAACGGCCTTACCAGCTTTTATATTAGCGAGCGTGCCCGCAAGAATCGATCCATTCACTTCAAGTCTTGTGGCCGGACTGGTTGTTCCTATCCCGACATTGCCGGAAGAATGAGCTATAAATACAGTATTGCTGGATATGTTAAGGTCGGAGTTTAAGTACCAGGTGCCGTTATTCAATAATTTTGTGCCGTCAATGGAATTTGGGGCAAGATCGGAGGCGTCAATACCGGTCGATTCAGGTGCAAGCTGATATCGATCAATAGAATTGCTGGCAAGCTTGGAAGCTGTAACGGCATTGTCGGCGATCTCCGTATTGGTTATCATGCTATCACCTATTTTTGAGGCTGTGACCGAGCCGTCGGCAAAATCACCGTTCGTTATCGTACTGGCCGCTATCTTATCGCTTGTTACGGCGCCGCTTGTAAGCTTTGATCCGTCAAGGGTGCCGCTCTGGATGCTGCTTCCCGGCAGGCTGCCCGTAGGAAAGCTTATCGTACCAGGATCTACCGTAAGACCTCCGGTGAAGTAGCCGCCGCCGACAACATCGAGCTTTACTCCCGGTGACGCGGTACCAATGCCGACATTGTCGCCGAGAGTTTCAAGCCTGACTATGCCGGTGGTCCTCATCCAGCCGCCGCTGCTTCCTCCCGCAACACCAGCTTTGGTCTGGATGGTGGCGTCCGGGAACTTTATGCCGCCGGATGTTGTCTCAACAAGGCCGCCGACAGTCAACTTTGATGATGTGGGAGCCGTTCCTATCGCGACCGCCCCTCCCACGCAGACAAGCTGTTGTGATCCTGCGGAAAATCCGGAGGGAAGGTTGAGCGTCCCCGACATCGTATCGCCGCCAATTTTCACATAATAGCTGTCGCCCTGGGACTTATTTATTCCGGCAGGCAGGTTCTTGAGGTTAGAGCCTATCCCGTAAAATGCTTCCGCCGATATGAATGAGCCCTCAACCGTGAGTGGGCCGGTCATCGTATCGCCGTATTTTGAGATATATATCGTTCCGCCTGTTGCCTCGGCAGATACCGTGATCTTCTGTCCCGACTGGATTATCTTTGTGTTGCCTGAGGCGGCAAGCGTTACATTGCCCGTAAGAGCAGATGCGCCTTCCGATGCAAGGCTTGTCACTATCGGCCCTGAAACCGTTTCCGTGGTGACCGCCCTGTAAGCATACGGGGCGGATATTACTTTTTGCCTCGGAGAAAGTGGTGTTGTGTCGCCCACTATCTGTACATCAAGCCACCTGTCGGAGCCGTTAAAATATGAAATGTCAAAGTCAAGCGCTGTGCTGAAGACGCCGCTGCCGTCGCATGTGACCACCTTTGTCAGTGTGCCGCCCACTTGGGTCCCGCTTGTAAGCGCATTGAACAGCTTGAAATAGATCGTCTTTGTGCCGGCCTGTGGGACGCCGCCTGCATTCGTTAGCTGACCCTGGAAGTTGATCCCCTGTGGGATGGCGAAGGCACAGGTTGCAGAGATCACCATCGTGATGATCGATATCGCTATACAGATAATTTTTGACCTGATCATTTATTAAAAGCTCCTAATCGCCATATGCTATATAATAAGCGCCGCCAGGTGCGTCCGTATAAATACTCGACATACATCTAAATCCGGAACTTGAAACATTATATATATAATACATTCCTTGGCCATTAAGGACATCGTTTCGACATATGGTTATTCCATAACACTGCGTAGAAAATTGCGAAGAAAAAGGATTCCACGTATCTGATTGTGTGCCTGATATCGTCCCCGTCCTTAAATTTAACAGGGGATTTGTTGAAGAGGTCGACTTCACATCACCGGCTACATAAAGCGAATAACCGCTCGGTGGAGAAGAAGTTCCAATGCCAACCCTATTATTCGTGCCGTCAATATACAAGACAGAACTTTCTATGCCAAGACCGGTTACATCCCAGTTCCCTGAATCCATGAGCTCCGAGTCCCCGACGCAATAGTACTTAATGTTCCTTTGAGATGCATTAACTGATTCGTTAATGATCTTGTCCGTGATCACTGAATCAGCAGCTATTTCGGTGGCGCCAATTGTATAGTTGTTGATCTTGTTCGTGGTGACGCAATCTGCCGCAAGTTTAGGTCCCTGTATAGTGCCGGTCACCACTGCATTGTTTGTGATCGCGCCCGAACCTATCTGTGAATTTGTAACGGAACTGTCTTTTATTTGTGTGTTGGTCACAGTGCCGGCCTGGATCGCACTCCCGTTTATCGAGCCGGTCGGGATGGTCACGGTGCCCTCTACTGTGATCCCTGCGCTGAACCTTGCGGTGCCGTTCACCTCAAGCTTTTGTGACGGTGTCACTGTACCTATCCCTACATAGTCGCCTGCATTCTTGATCCTGACGAATGTCCCGAGGTCCGTCCATGCGTCTCCCCCGCCTCCGGCCACTGCCGTTGTTTGTGTGATAGAGTCCGGGAACCTGAAGCCGCCCGATGTTGAATGGATATAGCCGCTCGCGACGGTCAGCGTTGATGACGGAGAAGCTGTCCCGATCCCGACTTTTCCTCCCGATGCGACAAGACCAGTCGTTTGCGCAACAAGACCGTTCGCCGGAAGGTTCAACGAACCGGTCATCGTATCTCCGCCGACATTGACGTAGTAGCCGTCCGCTTCGGCCTTTGACATGCCGGGAGTTATTCCCGTGAGCCCCGCGCCGTTGCCATAATATGTTTCAGCGGAAACAAAGCTGTTCTGGACCTTGAGATTGCCCGTCATTCTGTCGCCGGTCTTTGAAACGAATCCAAGCGCCGCTTCCGCGGAAATAATGATCTTCTGTCCTGACCTGCCGATCGAGACATTCTGGCCGGGTTCAAGGATCACATCCCCTTTTATGCTTGCAGCTCCGGCCGACGAGATCCCTGTGACAAAAGTACCAAGATAAGACTCAGCCGTTATTGCCCTGTAAGCATACGGGAAGGAAGTTATCCTTTCCCTTGGAGAGAGCGGCAGCGTATCGCCGACGACCATAAGCTCAAGGTATCTTTCCGCGCCGGTAAAGTAAGAAGCGCTGAAATCAAGAGGCGTACTGAATATTCCTTCTGCATCGCATGAAACGGACTTTGTCAGCGTGGTGATAGTAGTTCCGCCGGCAGGGGAATCGCAAAGCCTGAATTCAATGACCTGGAAACCGGTCTTTGGGGTACCGCCCGTGCCTAATAGCCTTCCCTGAAAGTTTATCTCCTGTGGTATAGCAAGAGCAGGGGCAATAGCTGCCATGATGATAAGAATAACAATTGCGATAGAACGACCGATTTTGATGTGCATTTACACCACAATCTTTTGCCAATCATATATTGGCATATTACATTATATTTTAGCAGAGAATCTTGTTAAAAGCCAATAAATATAAGGGATATAGGGATACAGGAATAAGGGGATAGAGGCTGGGGAGATGGGGAAAGGGGAAGAGGGGATCTTAGTGTTCAATAAAGGAAAGGTATGTGCGACAAGTATACGTAGAACCTGAGGCTGAAAGCCTCGGTTCCATTATTATCATAATTGGCAATGCAAATATTGGAACCGCGAATTCCGAAGGTCCTGAGCGAAGCGAAGGATATATTCGCAGGTTCTTAGTAAACTAGACGAACAGGGCCATCAGGGTCGTCAAGAACGCAGGCACTTGGATGTTCTATGGGAATCTTGGGGTTGGGGTCATCCTGAGTCCGTAGGACGAAGGATCTGCGTTTGGGGTAAAAAAAGGAAAGTCAACAGATTCTTCGGTCAACCCTCGACAAGCTCGGGTCTCCCTCAGAATGACGAATACGGGGGCCTCAGAGTGACAGAGGAAAGAATGCTATTAATCCAGCACAACAAGCTTGCCCGTCCCGATCGTTCTTCCGTCAACGATAATCTTATATATGTACATCCCGTTAGCGGCAAATTCACCGAACAGCGTCTTTCCGTCCCACTCAATGGAGTTTATCCCCGCGCGGCCGCCCGGTTGTCCTGAGGCGAATTCCCACCTCTTGACCTCCTGGCCTGTCACGTCATACATCAATATTGTCACATTGGCGTAATTGGAGAGGGCGTACTGTATCCTTGTTACTCCCCCGGACAGCGGCTTGAACGGATTCGGATAGTTGAGCGGGACCCCAACAACCTGGATGCCTCCCGCAAGGACCTTGGTTTCATAAGTTACGATATTGGTGTATCCCGCCTCATCGCTGACATAGAACGTCATCGTGTGCGTCTGGAGCTGCGGATGCGGCACGATGGAGAAATAACCAAAGAAAACCGACAAGCCGGGCATTTGCTGATACGGCGACAGGATAACGGGCGAACCGTCGAGCAGCATTTCGGCGACAGGGACCTTAAGCATATCGTTCACATGGACATAAATAGTGTTCGTCCTGTTGGGAGGCACGATATCTTCGTTAATGAACCTCTTATCGTGTTGGTTGACGTATATTTCGATTGAAGGAGTGATCGTCCCGCCAAGTATGGTGAAGTCGGCATTGCTCTTGTCGGAAACGATATTGCCGACAAAATCTTCCGCCTCAACGGATACCCTGCAGGAAGCAGATGTCACCATCGGGATGCCCCAGGCGTAACTGCCCGTGTTCGCTTCCTTTGTTATAAACGTCCATGTGAACCCGGAATTCACGGAATACCTTAATGTTATCCCGTCGCTCTTTATGCCTGCAGCGTCCTTTGCCTCCCATGTTATGAAGCATATCGCCCCTCCGATAAGTATTTCCCCGCCGTTCGGCTGGCCCAATGTGACCTGCGGCATAGAACTGTCTATGATGAACCTGCCGCTCAATCCCGTGCCAAGGTTGCCGGTATTGTCAACGGCGGTCACCTTTATCTTTGCCTCGGTCGTGTCAGTGATATTCACGGTCCAAGGATATGGAGATGCGTTGAATCCGCTAACTAAGTTCGTCCATGCCGAACCGTCATTCAACGAGACCTCGATGGTCGTGGAATTCGGCTTGACGCCCACGTTATCGGTCACTTCCCATGTTATCAGGTACTGGATGCCTCCCTTTATCCCTTCACTGTCGGCAGGCCTTAGTACCGTCACGACAGGCGGTGAAGTATCGACAACTTCGAAAGTGAAGGAGTAAGCGCTTGCCATAATATTGCCCGCCATGTCCTTTGCGCCCGCTTCGACCGTCACCCTGTATGATTGTCCTTCTATCAGGCTGCTTGTTGGATCAAAGGTCACAATAGTGCTCGAAGGATCCCATGACCTTGCCCAGCCGACCTTCGGCTCCATGGTGACAACAATTGTCGACGTCTCCATTGTTTCGCTGAAGGTTATCACGATATTGGTGTCAGATGGCGCGGTTTTTATCCCGTTAACGGGGGTCGTCGTCAGAACAGAAGGCGATGTCGAGTCGACCGTGAATGCTCCGCTTGTGGCAATGCCGATGTTACCGGTGGTGTCCAAAAGGATCACTCTTATCCTTGCTTCGGTCGTGTTAACTGCGTTCACCGTCCAGCCATATGGCGATGTGTTCAGTCCGCTCATAATTGGCGTCCATGTCGATCCGTTATTAAAGGAAACTTCAAGGGTCGTTGAATTTGGCTTTATCCCGACATTATCGGTCGCTTCCCAGGTAATGAGGTATTGCGATCCGCCCCTTATCGCCTCTCCCGTCGCAGGCCTTAGTACTGTTACAGTCGGAGCTGAAATGTCGCTCACTTCGAAAGTGAAAGCATACGATGACGCCATAATGTTCCCGACCATATCCTTTGCTCCGGCTTCGACCGTCACCCTGTAGAGCTGGCCTTCTATCAGGCTGCTGACGGGATCGAATGTCACCACAGTGTTCGAAGCGTTCCAGGACTTTACCCAGCCGACCTTCGGCTCCATAGTGACAACAACGGTCGATGTTTCAATCGTTTCGCTGAAAGTGATTATTATATTCGCGGACGATAGGGCGGTCTTGGATGCGTTAAGCGGGCTTGTAGAAAGTACCGCCGGCGGGGTCGAGTCGATGGTGAACTTTCCGCTCATAGCCGTGCCGACATTGCCCAGAACATCCTGGACGGTCGCTCTTATCCTGGCCTCGGCAGTATCAGCTGTGGTCACGGTCCAGGGATACGGAGATGTATTATACCCGCTTACGATGTTCAACCAAGTCGCTCCGTTGTTCAATGAAACTTCGAGCGTCGTTGAGTTCGGCTTAATGCCTGTGTTATCGCTTGCTTCCCATGTTATAAGGTACTGCGAGGTACCCCTTAATGCTTCGCCTGTAGCCGGCCTTGATACATTTATAACAGGCGGATTGCTGTCTATGGTGAACCTGGCATTGCTCTCGTCGCTGCCGATATTGCCGGACTCATCGGAGGCCGTAACTTTGATCTTGCATTCGGTCGAGCTCCAGGTCGAAGGGACCGTCCACTGATACAATCCGATCCCCGTTATATCTTCGGTAGTTGTAACAATGTACTGCCAGGCCTCGCCGCTGGTCAGGTATATATTGATGACCAGTTTTTGGTTGGCCGTCTTGTTGTCCCAAGCCCTCCATATCACGCCGAAGACGCTTCCGCCCTTGATAAACTCTGTGCCGTTGGGAGCTTCAACTGTGACTATCGGTGAAGTATAATCGCTCACTTCAAAAGTGAAGGAGTAAGGGCTTGCCATAATATTCCCGACCTTGTCTTTTGCGCCCGCTTCAACGGTCACCCTGTAGAGCTGGCCTTCTATCAGACTGCTTACAGGATCAAAGGTCACGATAGTGTTCGAAGCGTTCCATGACTTTGCCCAGCCTACTTTTGGCTCCATTGTCACCACAACTGTCGTTGTTTCCATCGTCTCGCTGAATGTGATCATGATATCGGCTATTGGCGATACATTCTTAGCCGCGTTAGGAGGACTGGTCGTGATCACCGACGGAGGAGTGGAGTCGATAATGAATTTTCCGCTCATGCCTGTCCCGATGTTCCCCGAGGTATCCTGAACGGTCGCCCTTATCCTTGCCTCGGTAGTGTTAGCGGTGGTCACGGTCCAAATATACGGCGATGCGTTAACTTCTTTGGTAATAGGTGTCCATGTCGCTCCGTTATCCAGTGAAACTTCGAGGGTGGTGGCATTGAGCTTGATCCCCACATTATCGCTTACTTCCCATGTTATGAGGTACTGTGAGGCGCCTCTTAATGCTTCACCTGTTGCCGGCCGCAGTACAGTAATAACGGGCGGAGTAATATCAGCGACCTCAAATGTGAACGGATAAGCTGCAACCTTCATGTTACCGACCATATCCTTTGCGCCGGCTTCAACTGTTACCTTATACAACTGGCCTTCTATCAGACTGCTGACAGGATCAAAGGTGACAACAGTGTTCGAAGCATTCCACGATTTAGCCCAGCCGACCTTCGGTTCCATTGTGACAACGACAGTTGATGTTTCCATTGTCTCGCTGAAGGTTATGATGATGTTCGCTGTCGGCGACACGTTCTTAGCCGCGTTAAGCGGGCTTGTCGCAATGACTTCCGGCGACGTTGAATCTATAATGAACTTACCGCTGGTCCCTGTCCCGATATTCCCGACGGTATCGGAGATCAAAGCTCTTATCTTCGCCTCGGTGGTGTCGACCTTGTTTACCGTCCAGATGTATGGCGATGCGTTCAGATTGCTTACAATTGGTAGCCATGTTGCTCCGTTGTTCAGTGATACTTCAAGCGTCGTTGAGTTAGGTTTAACTCCCACATTATCGCTTACTTCCCAAGTTATGAGGTAAGGAGATCCGCCTCTTAGGGCCTCACCGGTCGTCGGCCTTGATACATATATAGTAGGCGGCTTGCTGTCTATGGTGAACTTGATATTGCTCTCATCGCTCCCGATATTGCCCGACTCGTCAGATGCCGACACTCTTATCTTGCATTCAGTTGAGCTCCAGGTGGATGGGGTCGTCCACTCATAAGTTCCCGTTCCCGATATTCCCTCGATCGTTGTGGCGACCAGCTGATATACCTCGTTGCTTGCAAGGTAGACTTTTATGATGAGGTTCTGGTTGAGCGTCACATTGTCAGTTGCCCTCCAAACTACATTGAACACACTTCCGCCCCTTATGACCTCAGCACCATTGGGGGCTTCAACGGTCACAACAGGTTTATAGGGATCATTTATCTCAAATACTGCATTGCTCTTGTCGTAGTTCACGTTCAAAGAGTTATCTTTTACTTCAATTGAAATAAGGCAGGTTTTAGACCTTACGCTTGGAACGGTCCATGAATACGGTGGTGTTGCCGAAGTTTCCGCGGTGATCAAATTCCATGTTGAGCCGCTATTTGTCGAGTAGTTTATCTTTAACGGTAGAGCGGGCATATCGTTGTTGGGATCATCGTTCACTTCCCAAGATATATTTGCTGTCGCATCGACCGTTACGACCTCTCCGCCGTTCGGGTAGACCACCCTGATCGAAGGTCCCTGATATTCATATGCGCCCATGTCATTACCGCGGCCGTGCGGTCTTGCATTTATACCCGTGAGGTCAGGGGAGGGGGCCTCTGAAGAGGCTGTGTCAATACAAGGCGACCCGCCTTTTAATCGCAGGAAGGTTAGCAGATCCGCTTCATTTGTGGAAACGAAAAGCGGATCAGTTGAGATGTTTCCCGTGCCGGATCCGCTATCCTGGTTATCCGAGTAAGTTATTGTGGTGGTCGCACCAGAGAAGATCGGGCTCTTATTTCCCCAGAAAATACAATTCTTGATATTTGGCCATGTTCCGGCAGCACCGACGCTTCCGCTTCCGCCGCCGTTGGTGTTGCCGTAAAAGGTGCAATTGGTCACTTCCGTCCAGCTGGTCATATTGGATATGCCCCCGCCCCCGCCTATCGAGTTATTTTTGAAAAATATGCAATTATCGGCTTTTGTAATAGATCCCATAATTGCAAAACCACCGAGATTACCAATATTATTCTTAACAGTGCAGTCAGATAATAAGGTTATGTCGGTCCAACAAAACACCCCACCTTGTGAGCTTCCGTAGTTGCCGCTAAATGTACTTTTTGCTATCGTCCATGTCCCGTATGCCGCGACACCCCCGTAGGGGGCTTGATTATTGCCAAAAGAACAATTGGCGACATTCCATGTTCCATAGCATCCGACGGAACCGTAATTACCCTTATTTTCAATGAAAATACAATTTTGAGCATCGACAGAGGATCCGTTCGCATAAATTGCACCGCCAACCGTACCAACACCTTCGAGAGTGCAGTTCCTTATCGTGACGTTCTTTAGGGATAAAGAAGAGCCGGATATAAGATTTATCACGGAACCGTTCAGATTTGAGATATATGTCTTGCATATCGTGAAGCTTTCTATGGTCATGCTGATCGCGGCCGGAACGATAAACGCCCTGCCCGATGCCATTGCGTCGATCGTGCAAGGGGAAGTTTCACTTGATGCTTTAAGGGTAACATTATTATTGCCGGTCCAGTTAATATTATTTTCATAGTATGTTCCACCGTAAGCATAGATAGCTCCGCCGGTCGCCACATGGGTCAAGCTGTGCGCTATGGTTTGGAGGGGACTATTGACGGTGCCGGCACCGTTAGTATTGCTTCCCGTTGTAGAAACCCAGATCTCGGGCAGAGCGGGCAGCTTTATTTCAAAATAATTGTTGCTGACATCGTAGTGCGTGTTCCCATTGTTATCAGTTGCTTCAATACTGATCCTGCATGTTGCGGATTCAAGCGTCGGGACCGACCAAATATATGAGCCGTCATTGACCTCACTTAAGTCAATAGCGATCCAGGGGTCCGAGGGCCCCTTTGAGTAGCGGATCGCTATGTTCGTGACAGATCCGCCGTCATCCGTCGCTGTCCATGTCACTTCCCATGTTCCAGATGACGGGACCGATTCGCCGCCGTTCGGGCTGTTGACCCTTATTGACGGTCCCTGATATTCGTAAGCTCCCATATCGTTCCCCAGACCGTGCGGTCTTACATTAATGCCCGTAAGGTCAGGGGAGGGCGCTTCAGAAGAAGCGGTATCTATGCAGGGCGAACCTCCTTTTAGGCGGAGGAAAGTTAGAGTGTCCGATTCATTCGTGGAGACGAACAGCGGCTCAATGGAGATGTTGCCGGTGCCGGACGGCCAACCTGCAGCAAAGGGTTGAATGTCGGAATAAGTTGCCGTTATGCCGCTCACATTAGAAAATACCGGATTGGCCGGCGCGTAATTGCCCCAGAATATGCAGTTCCTGACAATTGGCCAGGTACCATAAAAACCTACGCTTCCTTCACTGTTGCCGGTGTTCCCGTAAAAATCGCAATTTATAGCTTTCATTGTTCCCAAGTAAGATACGCCGCCGCTGGGAGCGTTGTTACCGCTGAATATACTATTATTCACTGTCCAATCGCTTTGTGCGACAACTCCGCCATAATTGGACACAACTATGTTATTGCGGAACGCGCATCTTGTGACGGTCCATGTGCCGAACATGGCTACACCGCCATAGGTGCTGGTATTATTGTCAAAACAACAATCAACAACGTTCCATATTCCTTGGCAGCCCACACCCCCATAAAATCCCTTGTTTCTTTCAAAAATGCAATTCTTGGCGGATACGGCCGCCCCATTAGCATAAATGGCCCCACCGTAGTTATTACTTGCTTCAGCAGAACAGTTCTTTATCGCAACGTTCTTTAAACTCAAATTGGATCCGCTTGTCAGGTAAATACCTCCACCATGAGCAGCGATGACGCCTTTTTGTATGGTTAATCCTTCGATAGCCAGGGTCTCCGCGCTTGCGACAGTTATTGCCCTTCCAAGGGCTTCCGCCGAGATTATTGTTTCGAGCGAGCCGGCTCCCCGGAGAGTTATATTGTTCCTGACGGGCCAGACGATATCGTGACCGTTGTTCGTTCCGGAGTAAACACCGGCGTCAACGCTTACCAGTCCCCCGGCCTTTACATTCTGCAGGCCTATTCCTATCGTTTTAAAAGCGGTGGCTGGGCTTGTTCCTGTTCCCGTGGTATCGTTACCTGAAGGGGAAACATAGGCGATCTGAAGCAAGCCATATTGTTCGTAGCAGCCCATATCGTAAAAAAGCGTTGCAGGCGGAAGCGGTCTTGCGTTCCCGTCAAGGTCAGTAACCGGAGCTCCTTCAAAGGTGGCTGAATCGATACATTCGGATGTTGCCAGCATACGGAAGTTGCCTGCCGAGGCGTTAACGAAGAGAGGATTAACGCTCTTGATCTCTATAGATGTAACTCCATTGGTCCAATCCTCGCCCTGGATATCGCAATATTTTATTACGCTTGTTGACCAAAGGCCATCAAAAGCATTGGAATTATTCCATATAATTGAATTTGTCATGTAAAGATCAGCACCCCGCACAGTGTCGCCCCAAGATCCCGAATTATTATAAAAAGTGCAATTTGTTATGTCCCATCTGCCCAAAGAATAGCCTATTGCACCGCCAAAACCAGCGCTATTATTTTTGAATATACAATTTGTAGCTCTACAAGTGCATGTTATTAAATTTGCAACCGCAACTGCACCCCCGACATTGTTGGCCTTATTGCCGTCGAATATGCAGCCATCTGCGGCAAGGTTAAGAATCCCACCAGAGTAAACGGCGCCACCCCGTGTATCAGGTCCTCCTGTTGGCAGTTGATTATTCAAGAAATTGACGCGTTTCAGTGATAAAGTACCGCCCAAGGGCAGGAGTATCGCTCCGCCGTTACCGACAACATAACCATCTTTCATTGTCAGTGCTTCTATCGTCAAGCTGACAGAGGATTCAAGGCTTATTATCCTTCCGAGGGCTTCCCCGGAGATGATCGTCAGGTCCGCTCCGGCACCGAGAAGTCTTATATTGTTCCTTTTCGGCCAAATAATATCCCGATTTCCGGTACCCTTATAGATACCAGCCTCAAGACTTACCGTTCCTCCGGCAGCGACATACTCTAATGCCTTCTTAATAGTCTTGAATGCAGTAGCGGGGCTTGTCCCGGTTCCAGTTTGATCTGAACCCGTAGTGGAAACATAAACAACGTTTAAAAGTCTATATATGCTGAAGGGAGCATCGCTTTTATCATAGTTCCAACCGCTAGATCCCTGCGCTTCAACAGATATCAGGCATTTATTGGAATCAATAGAATTAACCACCCATTCATGCGTTGATACTCCCGCGACGCCCGGTTCTTGAGTAATAAGCTGCCATGTTTGCCCATCATTTGTGGAAAGACGGACATACACATCGTTAATAGGGCTTCCAATTAATTCCCATTTGACCTCATAAGTTATACCTTCCGACAGCACCTCGCCGCCGTTTGGTTGTATCACAATAACTGTCGGGACACCTTCAGCTTGCTCATAGGCTCCCATATCAAAAGCATTTATATTGCCTTGGGGTTGCGGGCGGGGTATCCCGTCAAGATCAATCACTGCCGCCCCTTCGAAGGTGCCAGTATCAACACATTCAGAAGTTGGCAGTAAATGAAAGTTCCCTGCGGAGGCATTAACAAAAAGCGGATCCACGCTTTTTATTTCTTTCGATGTTATGCCGCTATCGGTCCAATCCTCGGATTGAATATCACAATATTTTATTGTGCTTCCTGGAATATAGTAAAAAGCATCGGAACTGCTCCAAAAAATTGAATTTGTAAGAGTAAGAACACCACCATATATTGTACCGCCAGTATTTCCCGAATTATTGTAAAAAGTGCAATTGTTTATGTTCCATGTACTGGATAGAGAGGTTTGTATCGCGCCGCCGATCCAACTGGAATTATTACTAAAAATACAGTTAGTCGCCCTCCCGCTGCATGTATTTGATGATAGGATCGAAACAACGCCCCCACCGTTATTAGAGACATTATTGTCAAATATGCAGCTGTCTGCGGTAAAGGTAAGATCTGCATCTGAATAAACCACCCCGCCCCTGGTATTTTCCGGTCCGCCGGTCTTTAATTTGTTATATAAAAAGTTTGCATGCTTCAATGAAAGGGTGCCGCCCAGGGGCATAAGTATCGCTCCGCCATTGTCGGCGAGATACCCATCCTTCATGGTCAACGCTTCTATTGTCAAGCTGATAGCGGATTCAAGGCTTATTATCCTTCCGAGGGCTTCCGCGGAGATGATCGTCAGGTTCGCTCCAGCACCGATAAGGCTGATGCTGTCCCTTTTCGGCCACAGGAGATCATGTTCACGGTATATGCCTGATACAAGGCTTACCGCTCCGTTAGTTGCCACTCTTGTAAGCGCCTTTTTAATGGTCGCATAGGGGGCTTCGGTTGAGCCCGTTCCCGTGGCATTGCTGCCTGTTGTGGCGACAGAAACAGGCGTGAAGTAAATATCGCGCATTTCGTACGCACCCATATCGTGATCCACGCCGTACGGACGGGAGTTATTGACCATGTCATATGTCGGGACGGTGATGCCGGCGGTTTCCTTGGTGCCGTTGTCGATGCAGGGCGACCTGGATTTAAGCTTAAGATAATCCGGTGAACTTTCTGTTATGGAAATAAAAAGCGGATCAGCGTTAAAATTCCCCGTGCCAGCGATATCAGAATTTGCGGAATAAGAGACAGTGGCGGTTGTGTTATTGAATTGCGGCTTGCCTTGGTCCGTATAGTTTTGCCAGAAAATGGAGTTGACAACGTTCCATGCGCCGCCGTTATTGATACTGCCATAATTAACTGAACTGTTATTATAGAAAACGCAATTAACTGCATTCCAGGCGTAAGGCGAGATTGCTATACCGCCACCATAGGCACGGCTGCCGCTGAACAAGCAGTTAATTGTGGTCCAATAACCGCTACTTGCTACGCCGCCGAGGCCATTGGTCGTATTGCATTTATTATTAATAAACTTGCAATTTATGGCGGTCCAATCGGCATTAGAAGAAACTCCGCCACCCAAAACGGCATAGTTATTAATAAACGTGCAATTGGTGGCTTTCCAGATGCCGTCACTGCATACGCCTCCGCCATTGCCGGCGTAATTTTGACTGAATTCGCAATACTCGGCTGTTACAGAAGCGCTATAGGAATAAATTGCTCCGCCATTGTTCGTACCTTCAATGGAACAATTCCTGATAACTACATTTCTTATGATCAGGCTTGCATTAGCTGCCAAGTTCACCGCCCCGCCAGTGCCGTTGACCTTCCCGTCCCTTATGGTCAATGCTTCTATGGTCAAGCTGACAGCGCTGCCGACATTTATCGCTCTACCCAATGCCTCTGCGGAGATTATCGTTTCATTGGTGCCGGCGCCGCGAAGCGTTACCCCTTTTCTGTTCGTCCAAGCCAGGTTGCGCTCGCGGTATACTCCCGGCGCGAGGGTTATCACTCCGTTAGTGGCCACTTTGGTCAAGGCAAAGTTTATTGTCTGGTATGGATTGCCATATGTGCCTGCGCCGGTTGTGTTGCTGCCCGTCGTTGCAACGTAAACAAAATAATAGGACGGGAACGAACCCGGCTGATCGTAGCAGCCCATGTCATAATATAAATATGGCTTTGATGGATCACGGGGATTGGGGATACTATTGCCATCTAGATCGAAAAGAGCAGCGCCTTCAAATGTCCCTGAGTTGACGCACTCAGAGGTGGCGAGCAGGTGAAAATCATAGGCCGAAGCGTTGATAAAAAGAGGATCAACGCTCTTGATCTCTTTTGATGTCACGCCGAAACCGAAACCGGCCCAATTCTCGTATTGGATATCGCAATAATTGATATGGGAGTCCCCGTTAAGCGAATCAAAAGCATCATCGCCGCCCCATATGATCGAATTTGTGAGAGTAATGCTGCCGTATCGAAAAACATCGCCATAAACGCCGGTATTATTGCTGAAGGTGCAATTTGAAATATTCCAATATCCAAACCCGCCCTGAAGGACACCGCCGAAAAAGGAATCGTTGTCATTGAAGATGCAGCTTGTTATAGTTCCGTTGCATGAGCTTGTTGAGTAAACGCAAATAACTCCGCCGGTGTTAATCGCATAATTCCTGCTAAAAATGCAGCCTTCCGCGTTTATTTGGCCGCCTCCATTAATATATATCGCTCCACCTTTCGCATTGCCGCCTTCCGCTCTGTTGTTGATGAATTTTGCTTTTTTCAGGGACAAAGACGCGCCGGCGGGAAGAAGGATGCCCGCGCCATTATCCTCATCACCGGTCAGCTTGCCGTGCTTTATGGTAATTGACTCCAAGGACAGGCTTACTACTGCTTCCACACTTATGATCCTTCCCAATCCTTCTCCCGAGATGATGGTTAGGTCCGATCCGGCGCCAAGCAGTCTTATATTATTCCTGTTCGGCCACTTTATATCGTGCTCGAGATATGTTCCTGCTTCAACGCTCACCAGAGCTCCCGCTTTTGCGTATTTCAAGCCCTTTTTGATCGTTCTGAACGCGGTAGCAGGGCTCGTTCCGGTCCCGGTCAGATCGTTCCCGCTTGTTGAAACGTAGACAAGATTCATCAAATATAGTCCTATTTGTTCATAGCAGCCCATATCAAAGTTCGCGTTAGCATCAAATGTGGGCAGAGGCCTTGATATGCCGTCAAGATCAAATGCAGGCGCGCCTTCAAAAGTCCCAGAGTTATTGCATTCAGAGGTGAACAGAACATGGAAGTCGCCGGCCAAAGCATTGACAAAAAGCGGATCAACAGAGATGCAGTCGGATGATACTAATTGTAAAGAGCCCCAGTTTGCCTGCTGAACATCGCTGTATTTTATTGTGCCATTATATATATCAGATTTGTAAAAGGGTAGCTCATTCCCCCAGATTATACAGTTAGTAAAATAACAAGGATTCCAATTGGCAATACTGCCAAATCCACCTCCGGAATTGCCATAAAAAGTGCAATTTGTCATACTGGCGATCCCTGCATTCCCAAGAACACCTCCGCCAATTGGTGCGGAATTATTTCTAAAAATACAATTTTTCGCCGTAAGATCGCAGTCAGGTAAAGATGATATCGCTCCGCCTATGTTACTGGCGAAATTCTCATCAAATCTGCAATTCTCCATATTAAGGAAGAGCCCGGGGTATCCATCCGCGCATATTGCACCACCTTTTGTGACGATAGCGCCTGTAGAAGATATTGCTTCATTGCTTATAAAATTAACATTCTTTAATTTTAAAGTGCCACCAACAGGGAAAAACATTGCTCCCCCATGTCCGTCAATGATCTTCCCGCGTTTCATGGTCAAGGCTTCTATTGTCAAACTGATAGTGGATTCAAAACTTATTATCCTTCCCAGCGCTTCTCCCGAGATGGTAGTCATGTTCGCTCCGGCGCCGATAAGTTTTATATGGTCCCTGTTAGGCCAATATAGACCATGTTCGTAATACGTCCCGGATGCAGCGCTTATCAGCCCGCCGGCGGAGATCCTTGAAAGTGCTTTTTTGACGCTCGCGTACGGAGCTTCGGCCGAACCGGTTCCCGACAGATCACTGCCTGTTTTTGATACATAGATCGGGGCGAACAGGACATCCTGTGACTCGAAAGCGCCCATGTCGTATGCTTTATTGTACGGGCGCGCGTTATTGTCATAGTCCACGCTCGGAACACCTGCTTCATTTGTCCCGTTATCTATGCAGGGCGATCTTCTGTCAAGTTTCAAGAATCCTGCCTGGCCGTCAACAATAGAAAGGAACAAAGGTTCGGAAGACGCGCTCTTGGTATATGTTAAGTTGCCTCCGATCCCGGCTTCACCGCTCAGAATGTCGGAGTATTTGACAATGATGTTCGTTCCGGAGTTGTTGAATATCTGCGCGCCAAGGCCCGGAGCGGTGTTTATCCAAAAGATCGTGTTCGCGACAGAGTTCGTTCCGCTGTTGAAATAAGCGCCGCCGCCCCTTCCCTGAGTGGTGGAACCGGTCCCCGCGGCATTTTTTATGAACGTATCATTGTACAGGGTTGCCGTCCCTGCGTAGAGGCCGCCGCCGTTGCCGCCGTTTGATCCGCCGCTTCCCGCCTCATTGCTTACAAAAATGCAGTTTATAACGGTAGTTGTGCCGGTTATGTACGCGCCTCCGCCGCTGCCGGAGCCTGAGCCGGAACCCGCGGCCGTCTTATTGAGATGGAACTTGCATTGCTTAAAGTCTGCTGATGCGGAAGCGTAGATCGCTCCGCCGGAGCCGCTGCCTGTCCCCGTTCCGCTAGTATTTCCGGAGAACACGCAGGTTTCAAACGTTGCCGCTCCGACAAGATAGATGCCGCCGCCTCTTCCTCCCCCTCCTCCTCCGCTGCCGTTCCCCGCGATACTATTAGATATCGCAGTGCCTGTGACGGATGCTATACCGCCTACATAAGCGCTTCCGCCGTTGCCTCCGGCACCGCCCGGACCCGCGCCGTTGCCTGCTTTGTTGCCCGTAAATGAGCAGTTTGTAATGGTGAGATTCCCGCCGGTATAGATACCGCCGCCATTGCCGCCGCTCGGAGTGGCAGTAAGGTAAGCAACGCCGTTGCTGGCGATGTTATTGGATAATATGCAATTCTTGAGGATTGTCGTCCCGCTTGATGACGGATGATAGACGCCGGCGCCGTGATTTCCATTTTCGCCCAAGCCGGGAGTGGGGGCCTTGCCGTCCCTGATCGTCAATCCTTCTATTGTTAAGCTGACAGCGCCTTCGATACTGATGCATCTGCCGAGGGCTTCCGCCGATATGATCGTTTCAGTTGATCCCGCGCCACGAAGGGTGACACCGCTGACATTCGGCCAATCGATGTTATAGCCGTTGTCGGGTCCGGTAAAAACTCCCGCTTCAAGTGAGCAAGTCTTGTCGGCTTCAAGCGTGGCGGCGATAAGGCCGGCTTCGATCGTTAAATATTGTCCCGTGGGCCCGACTGTCACGTAGGAAAAAGCAGGGGAATCGATAGAGATGATGAAGAAAGCGGTTATAAGCAAAAACGCGGAAAGAAAGCGCTTTCCCGTGCTTAACGATCGGCCAAAAATGACATGTCCTGCTGCTTTCAAACGATAGTCCCCTTTATGGGAGATAAATGATCAATAACAACAACACTATATTATAGCCTATTTTGAGGCCTAAAACCACAAGCTTTTTCTTATGGATAAAGGGAATCCTTAATATACATAAAGGCTTAAAGGGCCCGAAAAGGCCATATAAACTATCAGGGAAATAGGGATAGGGGAATCAGGAATAGAGGCTGGGGATGAGGGGATGTGGGATGAGGGAAAAATGGCTCAAGTCCTTCTTTTATCAAGGCTATCCCAGTTTTTACCGAGATTAAACAACTGCTTTCTGGCTAGATCATAAACGGCTACCAGCTCATCAATAAGCTTAGCCTCAGACTTGACATATTCTTTTGTAAAAGACAAGTGCACTATCATCTCATTCGCTTCAGCTGTCGCATCCATAAGGTATTTTGCGTATCCGCGTTGCTGGTACTTCTTGGCATATCCTTCGGCGATCAGCGTCGGTATGGCCTTTGCAGCCCTTCTCATCTGGCTTGCCAGGTCGAACATTTCTGCCTTTGGAAGTTTTGGGATCAAATTAAAGATGATCGTTTTGGCGGCCGCATAGGTGCTTTGATAAACGTTAAGGTCAAGGAATGTCTTTATCTTACTTCCGATTTTCCCATTTCCCTGTGTCCCTGTTTTCCCAGCCTCACTCCCCATATCCCTGTATCCCCCTTTTCCAGAGGGGTAACCAGCAATTTACATGCCAATTTATCATGAGAAAAGGATCAGCAGATCTGTAGCGTATTTGAACTTTAGTTGATCATTCCGACAATGCTTGATCAATGAATTAGATGCACAAGAGAAGTTTAATCCAGTACCACAAGCTTGCCGGTACCGATGGCCTTGTCGCCGGAGATTATCTTATATATGTACATGCCGTTACCGACAACCTCGCCGAACATCGATCTTCCGTCCCACTCAACCTGGTTTATGCCGGCTTTGCCGCCGTTAGCGCCGGGACCGAAAGTCATCCTTTTAACCTCCTGGCCGGTGATGTCGTAGAGTATAAACGTTATTGCCGTGTCATCTGACAGCGTGTATTGGATATTTGTCTTGCTGTCCGATCCGCCCGAGAGCGGCTTGAACGGATTGGGATAATTCAATGGAACCCCGACCATCTGAACCCCTCCGGCAAGGACCTTTGTTTCCAAAGTGACAAGGTTGGTATTGCCTGCCTCGTCGCTCGCAAAGAACGTAAGGAAGTGCTGCGGCTGCCATGGGTGGGGGACTATCGTGAAAGTGCCGAACCATTGAGGAGGAAGCCCTGTCGGTCCGTAAAGGCTTGTCTTTGTTCCGTCCACATACATTTCTATCGTGGAAACAGGGGTAACGGCAATGACCTTTACCAGGACAGCATTCGGTTTGTTGGGCGGGACAATATCACCGTTGAGGAACCTCCTGCCGTTGATGGTGACTTCTATTGTTGGCGCAATGATCAGGCTTGTGATCGTAAAGTCGCCGTCGCTCATATCAGAGCCGATATTCCCCCTTGTATCCTGCGCTTCAACGGAGACCCTGCAGGTGCTTGAGCTGACCTTGGGAACGCTCCAGCCGTATGTGCCTGAATTCGGCAAACCGCCAAGTATGAGCGTCCAAGTCGATCCTGAATCAAGCGAATACCTAAGTGTCACCCCATCGCTCTTTATCCCGGATTCATCGGTTGCTGTCCAAAGAATATTAAATATTGTTTCACCGATAAGCGTGTCCCCGCCGTCAGGCGCTTCAACGGTCACAAGAGGGGGCACCGAGTCCGGAGAAGTTATCTCAAATGTGCCGTCACTTGTACCAAAGTTCCAGCCCCCGGGGCTTCCCGCTTCGACCGATATCAGGCACTTTTTGGAGAACGTGTACGGAACGCTCCATTGATAAGTGGATATACCAAGATCTCCTGTTTCCTGAGTGACGAGCGTATCCCATGATAGGCCTTCATTTGTTGATAATCTAACATATACATCTGTTGAAATGCTGCCTGATACCTCCCAAGTCACGTTGTAGTTCGTTCCAGCTGTCAGGATCTCGCCGCCGTTCGGCGCGATCACATTGATAACAGGAACATAATCCATTATCTTAAAATTCCCGTTGCTGGCGTCATAGTTCCAGCCGCGCGGCCCACCAGCATCCACCTTTATCTTGCACTGGTCATAAAGAGTATCGCCGACATTCCATTTAAATGTAGAAATACCCAGATTTCCCGCTTCCTGGGTCAGTAACGTGCTCCAGGTAAGCCCGCCGTCGGTTGAAAGCCGGACATAAGCATCCGTAGTTATATAATTGGTGATTTCCCATGTCACCAGGATCGTGGAATTCCTTATTATCTGTTCTCCGCCGTTCGGATAGATCATCGTGATCAGCGGTATCGCGCCGACCTGTTCGTAGCATCCAAGGTCATAAGCGTAGAGCAAATGCTGCGGCTGCGGTCTCGGTATATTATTTTTATCGAATAGAGCAGCGCTCTCGAATGTCCCGGAGTTCACGCATTCAGAGGTCGCGAGCAGCTGGAACCCGCCTTCAGCGGTCGAAACGAAAAGCGGATTGACGGACCTGCATTCCTTCGTGGTCAGATTTACCAGATTGACGTCCTTTTTCCAGTTTGATGCCTGTACATCGCAGTATTCCAATGTTCCTACGGTGTCCCAGAATGTATTGTCGTCGCCCCAGAAAATGCCGTTCACCCCGATGAAACTCGCGGAATTCGCGGGATTTGATGCGAGTATGCCCCCGTAGGTACCGATATTCCTGTTAAAGGTGCAGTTGTAGGTAAGCCATTTAGTGTACCTTGAAACCGCGCCGTAAGGAGCGGTGTTGTTGGCAAATATGCAGTTCCAAGCTCTAATGGTGCCGCCGTACGTGACACCGCCTTGGCTCCCTTGGTTATTATAGAACGCACAGTTGGTCGCGTTAAGGGTGCCGCTATAGAACACCGGACCTAAACTGCCGGAAACACCATTATTCCTGAATACGGAATCTTTTGCGGATACAGGAAGCTGACTAAATACGGCGTTGTTACCTTCAAATGTGCTATTCGAGACCGTCCAGAACCCGAAAACTGCAATAGTTGCTCTATTTCCCGAGAAGTAACAATTATTCACGTTCCATATGCCGTTCTGGCCGACAGATGCCCAATAGCCGCTGTTAGAAAGGAACTTGGAATTCTCAGCAAAGATCCTGTTGGTGTCATACTGCGAATAAACTCCGCCGCACCAGTAATCCCCGGCGTCAGCGGTACAACTCTGTATGGTCACGTTCTTTAACCAGAGATTCGTGTTAGAGCAAACCAAGGCAAAGGCACCCCCGGCATAGCTGGCCTTTGAGTAAGCTCTTTGCAGGGTGATGCCCTCAAGGGTCAAGTTAATGGTCTTATCGACTATGATGATAGTTCTGCTTAAAACAGCTCCGGCATCCAATGTTACCGGGCTTGTTTCGGACGAAGCCCTTAAGGTAACTTCGCGTGATGCGGGCCATATTATATTGTATTCCGGATATATGCCGCCGAAGCAGTTAATTGCGCCGGTCGTTCCGACTTGCGTCAAAGCGAATCTTATTGTCTGATAAGGACTGTCCACGGTGCCGGCTCCGCTGGTGTTGCTTCCGGTCGTCGAGACCCACACGTCCGGATTCCTGATCGAGAACTTCGCGTCACTCGCATCGCTCCTCCAGCCGTCAGGCCCTCCCGCTTCGATAGATATCCTGCATTCGGTCGAGACAAGATTAAGGGTAGGTGTCCATTCATAGGTGGATACTCCGAGCACACCGGGCACTGTCGCGATAAAAGTGTCATAGGTCTGCCCGTTGTTCCTGGAAAGGCGGATATTTACATCAGTGTTCAAATGCTCTGTGATCTCCCACTGGATATAATACTTGCGGTTCGCAAGGACCCATTCCCCTCCGTTCGGCTTCTTTACTACGATCACCGGGGCAAGGAGTCCGGCCTGTTCATACGCACCCATGTCAAAATTCATAAATGGATCGGTGTCCGGCTGGGGCCTTGAAACTCCCAGCATGTCCAACGGTGGCGCTCCCTCGAAAGTGCCCGAGTCGATACAGCCGGATTCAAGCGCCATACGCAGGTCATACGGTTCCGATGTGGATACGAACCACGGATTCTTTTGAATGCATTCTATGGTCGTGATGTTGACGTTCTGGCCGGGGTCCTTGCATTCAGCAAGGTTCTGGACGTCGCAATTAATGAGCGTACCGTAATTGACATTGAAGAACTGATCATTATTCCCCCAAATGATGCAGTTGGTCAGTTTGAGGGGCCATCTGCTGTCCATGAAATCCTTGAAAGCGCCCTGATTAGAATAATTGTTCAAGAAGGTGCAGTTGGTAACTTCAAATGTCCCGACCTGGTAAGGGGAGGAATATTCAGTAACTCCGCCGTATGTCGCATAGTTGCCGATAAAAAGGGAATTGAACACTTTCCATTTGCCGCCCATGGCAACGCCGCCTGATCCGCTTGCTGAATTTCCTATAAATGAACAGTTAGTGGCAGTCATGGTCGCGCCTATGGCTACTCCGCCGTGACCGCTGGGGACCCTGTTATTCTTGAAGATCGAATCGGTCACATATTGAACCCCCCCGCTAAAAACCCCGGCATTGTCCTTAAATAAGCTGTTCTTTACTCTGCAGACAACTTCGACATTAGCAGCATTAGCGGTGCCAAACATGTGACCACCATTGCTCTCAAAAGTGCAATTTTCGATTGTCCAATAAGTTTTACCTTGTGTGCCTCCGACGAAAATGCCGACATTTTCCCTGAAGTAACAATTTTTAGCGGACCAGTTACCCTGTTCCGCGACGCCTCCCCAGTATCCCTTGCAGCCGATGAATCTACTGTTTTCAGCGAATATATAATTGGTATTATTAATAGATCCGACCGCGCCGCCGCCCCTGTCAGGGTTTACTCCTCCCGGTTCAGCTGTGCAAGATATGAATGTTACGTTCTTAAGCCATAGATTTGTATTGCTGCAATTAAGGAATATACCGCCTCCGCGTTCGTTGATCCTTCCATTCTTTAAAGTTATCCCTTCCAGGAACATATCAACAGTGTTGTTCACGCTGAATATCCTTCTGGGGCTAATGCCTCCCGCATCAATGGTCACCGGAGAGGTTTCAAGCGATGCTTTAAGAGTAAGAAAGAAAGTACCGGGCCAGGTTATGTTATATTCGGGATATACGCCTCCGAAAGCATGGACCGTTCCGCCCGTGTAAGCTTTTCCTATCGCGTAACCGATCGTCTGGTAAGGATTGCCGACGGATCCGTCACCCCCCGAATCGCTTCCCGTGGCATAGGAGACCCATACATCGTTAAGATGTCCTGACTCAAATACGCCCATATCGTAGCCGCCCAGGCCCGGCCTCGGATTTCCCTCCATGTCGAATGCCGGCGCACCCTCCGATGTCCCGGTATTGATGCACGGGGATCCTGGACGGAGATGAAAAGTGCTGTCAAAAAGCGGGTCATTGCCTATATTGTGACCGCCATCAGTGTAGCTGCCAAAATTCCCGCCCTGCACATTGCAGTATTTTACGGTCCCGCTGCCGCCCGAGAACGGCTGGTCAGTGCCGGAGTAGCCCAGGAAGATGGAATTCCTTATAGTTAAATTGCTTCCCGTGAATACGCATCCCGGCTGGCTCGCGCTGCTATTGTTGAAAACACAATTGTTAATGGTCCCGGAGCATCCGTACCCGACGGCAGCGTAATATGGTGACGAATTATTATTGAAGATGCAGTTATTTGCGGTAAGGGTCACGGAATGGAATACCCCTCCGGCAGCCACGTTCGGATATCTCAGGAAACTTCTGGAAAATGTGCAGTTGTCAATGTTCCATGTGCCGCCATAACCGACCGCCCCGCCTCTATACGCAAAATTGCTATCAAAACTGCAATTTCTGGCATTAATTGTGCAAACAGGGCTGTATATCGCACCGCCGTAATAATCACCGGTGTTCATAGCCGTATAATTATAATAGAATTCCACGCCCTCAAGGTTCAAAATACTATTCCATTGCCCAAGATAAATACCGCCACCGGAATTTGGAGCCATACCGTTCTGTATCGTCAGGTTCTTGATATTTATTGCCAGTTGGTTGGCGACATATATCACACGTCCGGCTGCTTGCGCGTCTATTACAGTAAGGCCTTTTCCTAAACCCTGCAGCGTTATGTTGCTCTTGTTCGGCCAGTTGATCCTCTCATAAAAAATTATATCAGCGCATTGAAGTGTATCGTTCGCGAGCGTTGTTGCTGCGTCAAGCGCCCCCTGGATGGTCGTATAGGAAAGCCTGTTCCTCAAATTCTTGACAGGAAGCGACCTTATGATGGAGAAATTGGCATTACTTGTGTCGGATCCTACGCTTCCAGTGATATTTTCAGCTTGGACCATTATTCTGCACCTAGTTGAGTATGTGTCGGGGACGCTCCAGGAATATGATCCGTTGTTCGCAAGATGGTCCGCTATGAGCGTCCACGATTCGCCGGAGTTGACGGAATATTTTATTGTTATCCCGTCAGACTTTACTCCCAGTTCATCCGTAGCTTTCCATTTTACTTCATATGTCGCGACAGTTATCACTTCACCCGAGTTCGGAGCTTCGACCGTCACGAGCGGCGGTGTGTGGATTATCGAGAAAATGCCGCTGTTGCCGTAGTTCCATCCTCCTGGGCCGCCCACCTCGATAGAGATCATGCATTCGTTCGATATTAGGTAAGGGGGAGGGGTCCATTCCCACGAGGATGTCCCGATCACTCCCGGCCTTTGAGCGATCAGAGTGTCCCATGTCTGGCCTTCGTTCGTTGAAAGGCGGATATAAGCGTCTGTCGTGGCGAACCTTTCTATCTGCCACTGGATGAAATATGGAGAGTTTTCCACCAGCTTATCGCCCCATGTAGGCGTATTGACGGTGATAAGCGCTATGTCGGGAATGTCGTAATAATCGTATACTTTTTGGGCATATAGATCGGAATCGTTCAATCCCTCGCCTTTTCTGCAATCGAGCCACATTACGGTCGCATGCCCCAGGCCGTCGCCCGACAGCCGAGGGTAGAATTTATAATACGGTGCAGCACATAATGTAATTCCGTTGGTCATCCATTGCGTTACCCCGTTGATATTCACCCTTTGGGCATAAATATCAATATTATCACCGGATCTTCGAGCATCCTCCCAGGCAACTATGGCGCCGCCTGAGCCGTCGCTGACAAGATTAGGGAACCAGGAATAAGAAGTTTTGGTCGTCATTGGTATGCCGTTCGGCTGCTGCCATACGGAGCCGTCGCTTCTTACCCTTTGCAAGAATGCTTCCAAGGTACCCTGAGGTGAGCGGGAATTATATGCGAGTATAACGCCTCCCGAGCCGTCGCTTATCATGTCATGATATTGATAGTTCCATGAATCATAGTAGTTGGTTATCAGCACGCCTTCAGGAGTTGAAATCCATACAATATTTCCGCTGCCGTTCACTCTTTGCGCAGATATTCCGGCAGGCATATTAATACCTTGAATCCAAGAAATGACCGCACCGCCCGAACCATCGCTAACAATCTCTGGCCAGTATGCGAATTCACTGGTTCCGGAAACGGTAATGCCATCCGCCGCAGGCCATTGTGTGATACCTGATGAATTAAGTTTTTGAGCGTGAACCTCAAGAGTGAGAGGATAAGCCTGCCACTCATGCCACGTTATTATTACATTTCCCGATCCGACAGAGGCAATTTCCGGATATTGCTGTTCATGTTCCGTAGTGCAGACCGCAATCCCGTTCGATGTCCATTCAGCTAAACCCGAATAATTGTCAACTTTCTGTGCGTATATATCATAGCTGGCGTTCCTGGTATCTGTCCATGTTATGACCGATTTCCCTCCGCCTATGTCAGCGATCTTTGATATGTGATAATTGCTAATGGTGGTGCATATTACCCTCTGCCAAAGGACGCTGCCGAAACTATTGATCCTCATCAAAAGAAGCCCGGAGCCATACCCGCCCACTATCAGGGCACCGCCATACCCGTCTTTGATGATCTCAATTCTATTGCTGGCGCTATCGATTAACACGCCGTCCTTCTGCCAGCGGGCGATCCCGTATTTATCAAGTTTTTGGGCATAAGTGCCGCCGCGCCCGTCGAGCCAGGCAAATATGGTTCCCCCTGATCCGTCATCAGCGCATCGATAGTAACCTTCATAATAAGGATCTTGATCACTCTCAGCTGAACATACAACAGCTCCGTTATTTGTCCATAGGGTGGCGCCGGCCGCGAACGATGAGAAGCTTAAGATAATGAGCATTGAAGCCGCCAGAAAAAAAGCGGCGGCTAGCTTTCGAAAAAGGCCTTTATTAGCGTGATCGATCAATAATAGTCTCCTTATTGACAAAAACCAGCTTATCCTTGATATTCAAGGGATACACATGAAACACCTAAAAATTATACTCCCTATAAGCTGTGTTTACAACATATTTTATGGGTAATGATAGCGCCTTGTCGCATATGGTCGAGCACTTCCCAAAAAGCAAAAATCCCCCTTCGCTAAAGCTATGGGGGACAAGCCCGCCGGTTCAGAAAACCTCGACGCCTGCCTGCCGGTTTACCTGTCTGCCGACAGGCAGGCCCGCCGATAGGAGGGCAGGCAGGGTTCGTATAGGTAACTTGGTGGAGGTGAGGAGAGTCGAACTCCTGTCCGAAAAGGTTTTGGCACAAGTCACTACGAGCGTATCCTCTATTTAATTGTCCTTAAGCTATAGCCCGAGGAGGGGCATAAAACCTAAGCTAGTTTATGAGAATTTTCCTATACCCCGCCCACAAACGAAACGGAGCAAGTAGCCGACTAAATGACGCCTGCATCAAGCCCCATCGGCGTGGACCTGAGAGGCGATGCCGCTAGCTGTTAAGCTGCGGCAAATGCAAATTGTGTATTTGCGTTTGTGTTTTGATGCCGTTATTAACGAGGACAGACATCATCCCCGGCTCGCGACCCGCACCTCCGCATTTCCGTCAAAACCCTTACACCCCCATATACTCATATTGTAAACAAAGTCATTGAATCGATCTTAAGGCCACCTGGCAAGGAACGCCGAGCAAGGCGAGGCGGCCGTCAAAACCCTTACACCCCCATAATTGCTTCGCAGTAATACCCAAATCCCAATTTTCCCGCGAAGCGGGATCCCGCAACAATATATAAATAAATATTGATGCGGGACAAATATCCAATAAAATCCCAATATCAAAGATCCAATTTCATGCACAGAAAGTTTGATTATATAACACAAAATATATATTGTAAATCGACTGCATCAGCAGTATAATTTTCCTGTAGTTCTTGGAAAGCCTTGATAATCAAGTAAAAGGGGGCACTCGATGGGTGCCGTAAAAAGCAGGGTCTTCCCGTTAAATAAAGCAGCCATCTTCTTTGTCGGCTTCTTGCTGCTGATTTCAAGCTCCGCGTTTGCCGCAACGCATACGTGGATGCAGACGATGCAAAGCGAATTCGATGCAGGGACTAAAACAAGCGTAAATACTGCGGTGATCCCGAATTCCGTGATAATTGATGCTTCAAATCTGACCATTGAATATCCAAACATTCTATACGTAGACGCGTCTTCCTGTTATGGCGGTTACCCGGCAAGTTTGGCAATAGATGGTGGCACGGGAACAAGCAGCAGATGGTTTGCTGCCGCCAGTCAGGACGGGGAATGGATCAGATTCGTATATAAGAGCGATTCATATTCATTGCCGGCTGAAGCGAATGCATCTTCCTGGTATACCGGTTATCCGGCAAGCGAAGCAATGAACGGGGACACTGGCACAAGCAGCAGGTGGTTTGCAGCTGTCAGTCAGGACGGGGAATATATTAAATTTGTGCTACAGCCGGATTCTTATACCAGAACCGGCGTTTCCGCGACGGCATCCACATCTTATTCCGGTTACCCGGCAAGTTTGGCCTTAGACGGCGGCACGGGTTCAAGCAGCAGATGGTTTGCTGCCGTCAGTCAGGACGGGGAATGGATAAAATTCACTCTTGGCAGCAGCCCCGTTAGCGTCAACGGTATAAAATTATATTCATTGAACAAACATATTGTTAACATATCCTATTCAAACGATGATTCCCTGTACACACCGCTAAAAAGCGGGGTATACCTCGTTGAGGATGGCTGGAATTATTTCAGCTGGCCCTCAACATCAATGAAATATATCAAGGTCACGGTGGTTGACCGCTTCGGTAATTATCCGACCATATCGGAATTTGCCTATCGGTCCGCCGATACAGGCACAAAAGCTACCACCGGCTGTAAGATCTATTCGCTGAACAAGCAGGTAGTCAATATTTCGGCCTCAACAACGGACGACACTGGATTCGCACCGTTAAAAAGCGGTGTCCCCCTCACGGATGACGGATGGAATTATTTCAGCTGGCCGTCGACATCGGCCAAATACATCAAGGTCGCGACCGTTGACCGTCACGGCAATTACCCCACCGTATCGGAATTTTCTTACCGCACTGATGTTCCGGCCGTCGGGCAAACAAGCGGCTGCTGGATATATGACATGTATTCACAGGTCGCGGAAATAACCGTATCGGATAGTGATGACCGGAGTTACTCTGAATACTATATTTACCCTGAAGGGGCTGACGCCTCGAGCTATTATTCCGACTATGACCCCTGCCACTCGATCGATGGGTTGCCTTCAACAAGATGGTTTTCGGCGACCAGCGCGGACAACGAGTGGATACAATATACCACTAAAGCAGATGCTTATTACAACGCGGCTGGAGCTGCCGCATCAAGTTATTATTCCGGCTATGATCCCTGCCACGCCATCGATGGATTGCCTTCAACAAGATGGTTCTCGGCGACCAACGTGGACAACGAGTGGATAGAGTTCGACCTTTGCGGTACAAGCGGCAATAAAAGCGTGAATGGCATCCGCATCTACGGCTTTTATCCCCAAACCATTAATATTCAGACAAAACCTGACGGGGAAAGCTACTCGTCTTTTAAAACCGGTTTCACGCTACATCCGGGATGGAACTACTTCAGCTGGGGATCGCCGCAGACGGTCAGATATGTAAAAGTGACCGTCACTGACAGAAAAGGCAATTATCCGACAATAGCCGATTTCGGTTATCGTTCTGTTGATTCCGGTTCTGCCCTTACTCAGGGGGCAAGGATATGGGGGAATTACGCACAGACCGTCTCAGTTTCGATCTCAAATTCAGATGACACGGGTTTTTCTTCCCCTGTCGCGAGCGGCACGCTTACGGCCGACGGATGGACATATTTCAGCTGGGGATCGACACAGACCAAATATATCAGGGTCACGACCACCAACAGGAACGGCCAATACCCGACGATCTCCGAATTCGGTTATCGTACCGGCGCACACGGCCTTCCGCAGTCCGTGAGCTTTACGGCCGGCGCGTGGACACCCGTCACATGGACACCCTGTGCGACCAAATATGTCAAAGTAAGGATCACCAACAAGAACGGCCAGTACCCTACCATAAACGAATTCAAGTTCAATGGCGGTTCATATCCGGCCAGCGGCACTCTGATCTCTTCCACAAAAGACACCACTGCTTCTTCAAGTTTGGGAGCTATATCCTGGGATCCGACAACACAACCGCCGACATGCGGGACTGACTCTTTGAAGTTCCAGATAGCGAGCAACAACGACAACTCCACTTGGAGCTTCATTGGACCCGGAGGAGGCACTGGCTATTACACTAATCCGGCCGGAGAAGCTATCTGGACCGGCCACAGCGGGAACAGGTATTTTAGGTACAAAGCGATCCTTTCAACGACCGATAACCTTGCCTCTCCAAAATTTGACGATGTTTCCATAACATACAATACTTCACCGGACGCACCGGCGAACATAAGTCCGGTCAGCACGGCTACAAATGAATTTAATCCGCTTTTCACCTGGTCAGCATTTTCCGACGCCAATAGCGATGGTCAGGTCGCCGTAAATGTAAGGCTCAGGCCGAACGGAGGAACTTACGGCGGAGCAGGGAGCAAGGACAGCGGGGAAGTGGCTACGACCGAAAGCAAATGGAAATCATCCGGCTGGAACCTTCCTAATGCAACATACTATTGGCAGGTCAGGGTAAAGGATAACAGCGGATGGGCGAATAACTGGAGCGCGTGGAGCACAGAATCAAGCTTTACCGTAAACGTCCAAGCACCCGATCCCCCGACCGGCGTAACAGCGATCCCATCAACCTGGGAAACGGCTAACTCCTTTGCCTTTAATTGGACGGCGCCATCAGTCGTAACTCCCAAACAACCGATAGCGGGTTACTACTACAAGACATCCGGTCCTCCGACCAATGAAACAGACGGCACATGGACGACAGGCATCGCGGTTTCAGCTTATGCGGCTGCCACTCTTGAAGGAACAAATAAGTTCTATGTCTTCGCCAAGGACACGGTCAATAACGCAAACCCAAATAACAATGGTTCGGTCAATTTTTACTGGGACTCCGGTCCGCCGAGCAATCCGACAAGCTGCGCCGGATGGAACAGCACCGGAAAGACCATTTCATTGAGCCCCGGATCTCCCTATAATTATACAAGCCCGTATTTTGAATGGAGCGGGGCAAGCGACGGCGTTGGTTCGGGCGTCCATGGTTACTATATATATTATGGCACTAACATTGGCGCTGACCCGGAGACCGATCCCACGAAAATATATCAAACAAGCCCGTACTATTCGGCGTCCGGAATGACCGTGGATAATACTTATTACCTGAAGATAAAGACAAAGGATAATGCAGGTCGTGTCTCTCCGGGGTCTTACACCGCTTTTACGTACAATTATTCGTTGACCGACCTGGTCCCACCCATTGTCACGAATGTCTCAACACCTAAGCCAAGCGGCGGCTACGGAACAGGCACGCTGATACCGGTAACGGTTTCATTTAATGAGGCGGTGGTAGTCAATACATCAGGCGGGATACCGTCCCTTGCTTTGAACAGCGGAGCGATCGCGGAATATTCCGGCGGTTCCGGAAGTCTATATCTTACATTCGACTATGTCATACAAAAAGGGCAGAACGTCCCCGACCTGGATTATGTTACGGCAAACTCACTTTCGCTTAATGGCGCGACGATCAAAGACTCAGCCAACAATTCCGCGGTCATGACACTGCCTGCGCCCGGATCGCCGAACTCATTAGGAGGGAACAAGGATATTTTCATAGATTCCATAGAACCCACGATCGAAGCGATACACGTCAACGGTAAAAGGTTCCTGAACAACGACATAATACCCGAGGGCATAATGAACAATGTCACCGTTGAAGTGATGGATCAATCGGGGTATCCGGACATGAAGATGTACGTGGACAGCACTCCGGGTTCAATGGGTGTGGCGACTGGCGGGCCGGTCAACTGGACGTGCCTCGGCAGCTTTACCAGCCCATCACCGGGACCGCATCGCCTGATATTTTCCGCGAGCGACCTTGTCGGCAACAGCGATGTGGTCACGATCGAAACTTTTGTGGGAGGGGGCGCTGTGCAAGTGGTGGGCATGCCCCTTAATTTTCCGAACCCGTTCAAACCGCTGTCGGGCGGATCAGACAGTAAAACTTTGATCCAATATAATCTTTCCGATGACGCTACGATAACGATAATAATGTACGATATCACCGGTCAGGAAGTGAAAAGATGGTCATTTACATCAGGCGCCGCAGGCGGCAGATCAGGGATCAATAGGATCGAATGGGACGGCAGAACAATGCTTGGCGAAGTATCCGGCAACGGAATGTATATCTACAAGATCATCTCCGGCGACAAAGCGATCGGCACGGGCAAGATCGTTGTAAGGGATTAATCCAGACCATAAGAAGAATAATATTTAATGGTCATTTATTTCACGATATCTAACCAAATAAATCGGAGGTGCCCCAATGTTTAAAAATATTAAATTGTTCCTTGTCCTGGCCACCGTATTTCTTCTTCTGTCTGCCGCTTCTTTGGCGATCCCTCAGCAGATGAACTTTCAGGGGAGGCTGACAAGCGCGGGAGGTTCACCTGTAACAGGGCAAAAAACGGTATATTTCAGGTTGTTTAACGATCCATTCGCGGGAGCCCAAGTAGGAGGCACGATCACAAAGACAGTCAGCTGCGACAGTATCGGCGCTTTCAGTACAATGCTCGATCTTGGCTCTTCTTATTTTGACGGCAGTGACAGATGGCTTGAGATAGAAATTCAGGGGGATTCATCCCCGCTCTCGCCAAGGCAAATAATCGCTGTTGTACCGTACGCTTACAGGGCATTGACAGCGGAGTCCGTGGTTGGTGGAGGTGGTGGAGGAGGGGATTATGTCTCAAAGACCGGCGATACGATGACAGGAAAACTCACAATTATCACTACCCCCGAGACCGTATGCTTAAAGGTCATAGGTTCAGCGGAAGTCGGATCTACTGCCAACTCAGCAAGGGGGCAATATGCAATTGCATTGGGCAACGGAACAACAGCAAGCGGCAAATATTCAACAGCGATGGGATATTATACCGGAGCTACGGCCGATTATGCGACCGCAATGGGGTATATGTCATCGGCTGAAGGGATAGCTTCCGTTGCATTAGGTTATAACGCGAAAGCAAAAGCAAATTATTCAATAGCGATGGGTTGGGGTTCAACATCAAACGGTCCGAATTGTGTGACAATGGGAAACCTTACATATGCCTCTAACAATTCCTCGCTTGCAATGGGTCAATATACGACCGCAAGCGGGCTTAATTCATTTGCCATGGGCTTTCAAACCACTGCAGGCGGCGATTCTTCTGTGGCCATGGGAAACGTGACAACGGCAAACGGTAATTATTCAACCGCCTTGGGCCGCGGAATTATCGTTAATGGGACGAATTCTTTTGGGATCGGTCTGGACTCAACATCAAGAACACTTACACCGAATAATACTTTGGCGATAATGGGCGGTAAAGTAGGTATTGCAACGGCAGAGCCGGCAGTAGCGCTTGAAGTGAATGGTACGATCCTCGGAGCTCTTCCGCTGACGGATGTGGATTTTGCCTGGCATAGTCAAAATGATACCGGTTATACGGCAATAATAGCTGCGGGTGTTCCGTCAACGGGGAAGGTATATGTCAGGGGCACGCCTGCGATGAGCGGGGTGGATCTTGTCAATCCTGTAGCCTGGTACGGCTGGCTTGACCTGGGTGCGCCGGAACCCAGCGCACGGCTTGTTTCGGTAAGCTGTAGTTTTGACGGCATGAATAACAGCCCGTCATATCGGGGAGCTCTTGTTGTGGCAAGAACATCATCCGGGAAAGTTTGGCTCAAGCGTTTTTGGACAATTGATGGAGGGCAGCTGAATAATACTGGTTACTGGTCCGGTTGGGCTGATTTCGGTGGGCCCGGATTGTAGTTATTTATCGGGCACCAAGACTGTCGGCTTATTGATGTTATGTAATGATCAATGGCGGGGATGCGTGATATGAGATCAATGATAAAAGTAATAGGTATTGTTCTATTGTCAGGCGTTCTATTGCCAATCACTGTTTTTGCCGAACCGATGACAAGCGGGAATTATTCCTTGACCACGAACGTTCTTGATGCATCCGGCACCCATGAGACATCATCAAGCTATGATCTATATGACGTGTTCGTGCAGTCAACACCGGCCGGAGCATACAACAGCGGGAACTTCAATTTAAACGCAGGGCATATATTCACGCTTCTTGGGATAGTGATCCCGCCTCCCGCTGGGCAGATAAACATGGAGGTGATAGTGAACGGAAGGAGATTCCTTAATGGTGATATCGTGCCTCCAAATAAGCCTAACGATGTCAGCATAAAGGTCATTGCTCTGGCTCCTGTCTCAACCCTTGAGATGTACGTTGACGGTACATGGATCAATTTAAGCGGTCCGACAGGCAGCCCCCCGGACTGGCTCGGGACGTTCACGATAATACCTCAACCCTTGATGCAACGGCATTTTCTTACTTTCTTCGCAAGCGATGAGGCAGGCAATGCAAGTTTGGTGACGATGGAGACAACGGTTCTTACGGGCGGCGTTCAGGTCGTGGGAGTGCCACTCAATTATCCGAATCCGTTCAGGCCTCTTTCGGGCGGTTCTGACAGCAATACTGTAATACAATACATGCTTTCTGATGACGCTCCTGTTACGATCATTATGTATGATATTACAGGACAGGAAATAAGGAGATGGTCGTTCCCGGCAGGAATGAAAAATGGCGGTCAAGCAGGAGTGAACCAGATAGTGTGGGACGGCAGGTCTATGTTCGGTGAAGTTGCCGGCAACGGCATGTACGTCTACAAGATAATCTCGGGTGATAAGGCGATAGGGACAGGCAAGCTAGTTATCAGGGATTAGGGTTATATTTCCTTTATGTGGCCTTCCACGAGTGCGATGAAAGCCTGAAGCTGGTCCTGTGACAGGTTACTCTCAAGCAGGTCTCCGAGAGCTTCCCATGCTTCCGCCTCTTCCATAAGCTCCTTGTTAGACTTTATCTCTTCGAGCACCGCGTCCATCTCTACCTGCAGCCTTTTATTAACTTCTTCCATCGCGGCCTGGGGATTGGTCATTCCCGTCTCCTCAATGGCTTGCTCGACGATGCGGGCCATTGAGAGCTCTTTTCTTTTGGCTTCTGTCGCAAGAACAGCTAATCTTACAGCTATTCCTCTCGCATCAAGGGCCGGTTCCCTTATCTGTCCTGGCTCTGCTTTTGGCGCTTGCTGCTGCCCCTCTTTTTTTTCGCCGATCTTCCTAGGTCCCAGCGGGCCCTGCGAGGGAGGTAATCCTGGTGGAATGATAGGTATTGCCAAAACGATTCACCTCAACTAGGATTATAGCATACGATAAATAAATGGCAAAATCCGAATGCCCGAATACCCCAAATCCCTGCCTGTCGCCAGCCTGCCGGCAGGCAGGGCAGACAGGGCAGGCAGGCCAACAATGTAAAATATTATATATGAATCATTGTTTGGAATTCGGATCTTAGGACTTAGGATTTATTAAAGTTCGCCTTTAAGCGCGGTCTTGACCAGGATCTTTGAGAGTTTTCTAAGCTGTTCTTCGGGAAGTTTCTTGGCGATATCATCGTCTTTCAGGATCTTGAGGGTCTCATCCATAAGGTCAGACCCTGTATATACTTTTTTCTCTTCTTCGTTCTTTTCTTTCTTGTCCAAGCTATTCTTTTCTCCTCAGGCTTAGATTCCTTTCGATCTCCCTTTCGGCTTCCTTTTTCTTTATGGCGTCTCTTTTTTCAAACAGCTTTTTTGACTTTACCAGAGCAAGGTCAACTTTCACCCAGTTGCCCCTCGCGTATAACTTCAACGGGATCAGCGTCAGGCCCTTTTCAGAGATCCTGCCTATGAGCTTTTTTATCTCCTGCTTCTTAAGCAACAGTTTCCTGGGCCGGTCGGGCTCCAGATTATACCTGTTGCCCTTCTCATATGGGCTGATATGCATATTATACAACCAAATCTCGCCGCGTTCCACACGCCCGAAGCTGTCCTTTAAGGTTGCCTTTCCGTTCCTGACTGACTTTACTTCAGTGCCCGAAAGCTCAATGCCTGCCTGCATGGTCTCAATTATACTGTAGTCATGCCATGCTTTCCTGTTCTCCGCGAGCACCTTCTTATACATATATATACCTCAAATGGAATATAACATAAGCAGAGCTTTTCATAAAGGGCTTGAAGGGGTGGAAGAGGACAAAATGGCCAACAAAAAACCCCGATATAATACCGGGGTCTGATGTTCAGAGAACCTTATCCTGTAGAGCTATGTTGATAAATGTTATATCTTGAACGTATTGCCTTTTTTCGCGCTATTGGGTGTTTGGGAACTTGATGGCCTTGTAATAGAAGACAGTATTTCATGTGTCCTTCTTAGGCTCAGATATGACAGGCAGTTCACTCCTTTAGGGTAGGGGAGTGACTTGGAAGAACACCTTTCGGCCTCCAGCTCTCTTCCCATCTGCCCCATGAGACCCTCACTGAGGATCTTGCTGACCGTGGTCTTGATATCATTTGATATCTTGCTCGTGTCAAGCGCGCAGAGAGATTCACCGTATTTCTGGGCAATGAACGCCGCCTGCATTTCCATGGCCTCAGCTTGGAATATCAGTACATTATCCAGATTAAGAGAATTAAAACGGTTTAAACTAGCGAGCACACCGTTTACCCCGTTTTCCAAGACGCTTATGATTTGGGCACGGCTATAAGGTAAAGATACTCTGAGCTCCATATTATTTCCTCCTATTACCTATAGAATTACGATGAATTATCGTAGATTTATTATAGAAATTTCACTTTTTGGGGTTGATAATAACCAACAAAAAACCCCGATTCTTGTCGGGGCTTTAAGTTTGGTGTTGTGGAACTGTTTCTCTCTCTTATATAGTTATCGTCATATTTTGTGAGAAATTTCAGTTTTTAAAGCAAATTCTCAAGCCCGTAAACAAGGCCCTTTACGTCCTTCACTTTCCTTATGGACATGAGCACTCCTGGCATGAAGGATTCCCTTGAAAGCGAATCATGCCTTATCGTGAGGGTTTGCCCCAGGCCGCCAAAGATGACCTCCTGGTGCGCTACAAATCCCGGCAGCCGGACGCTATGGATATGTATGCCGTCCATGTTCCCTCCGCGTACGCCGTCCAGTTTTTCGATCTCTTTTACCTTTTTCTGTGGGATGCCTTTTACCGCTTCAGCTTGAAGGATGAGTTCCGCGGTCTTTATTGCGGTACCCGACGGGGCGTCCGCTTTCTTGTCGTGATGGAGCTCGATTATCTCCGCGTTCGGAAGATATTTTGCGGCGGTCTTGGCGAACATCATCATCAGCACCGCGCCAACGGCGAAATTGGGCGCGACTATGCAGTTAACGCCGTTCTTTGAGCAAAGTTCTTTTATCTCTTTCAGGTCTTTTTCGGAGAGCCCCGTTGTGCCTATGACGGCATGCACTTTTGATCCGAGTATCGTTCTTGTGTTGTCCATTGCGACGTTCGGATGGGTGAAGTCAACTACAACATCGGGCTTTTCCGCTTTTATCATGGCTTTCAGGTCCCTTGATATCTGGAGCTTCTGCGGTCCGATGCCGGAGATCTCGCCTATATCGATGCCTACATTTTGAACGTCGCAAACGCCGACGAGATCAATGTCCTTTTCTCTTATTATCGCTTTGACTGTCTCGCTTCCCATCTTTCCCGCCGCACCATTGACTATAACTTTGATCATATCTTGATCCTCCTCTTACATTGATTTTCAGATGCCTGTATGGCCAAAACCTCCCGAGTTCCTGTGAGTTTCGGGCAGCTCTTTTACTTCCTCAAGTTCCGCCTGAGGCACCTCGTTAACTATCATCTGCGCTATCCTATCGCCGCGCTTGACCAGGAAATCCTCTTTCCCGTGGTTAATTAGTATAACACAAACCTCTCCGCGATAGTCCTCATCCACAGTGCCCGGCGTATTCAATACGGTGATCCCCTTTTTCACTGCCAGGCCGCTTCTCGGACGGACCTGCGCCTCATAGCCGTGGGGGAGGGCGATGGAGAATCCGGTCGGTATCATTTTCCTCTCTCCCGGCTTCAGGATAACATCATCCGTCACCGCGGCATGCAGGTCCATTCCCGCCGCGGAATGGCTCATGTACTTCGGGAGCGGCAATCCCTCGCCGTGAGGGTATCTTTTTATCAGGACTTTTATCATAGCTTCGGAAGGTCCCTTTCCTTCAGGTCGCCTATCGCCGTCAAGCTCAAGTATTCGTCCCTGATGTACTCGTTGGCGACACGGACGATGTCATCGAGCGTAACTCTGTCGATCTTATCAAAAACCTCGTCAATAGTTAATACCCTGTCATAGTAGAATTCCGATCTCGCAAGCCAGCTCATCCTGCTGGATGTCGTCTCAAGTCCAAGCACCGTGGACCCCTTCATGTGCTCTTTCGCGTCAGTAAGTTCCTGAGGCGTGATGCCTTCCTTCTTGATCTTGGCCATCTCGTCAAGTATGAGCCTGACCGCCTCTTTCTGGTTCTTCTTGTTTGTTCCTACATATATAGTGAGCAAGCCGGCGTTCTGGAAGCTTGATATGTAAGAGTAAACGGAATAAGCCAGCCCTCGCTTCTCCCTGATTTCCTGGAACAGCCTTGAGCTCATCGTTCCGCCGAGCACGTTGTCTATGATCGCCAAAGCGAACCTGTCCTCATTGATCTGCGAAGCTCCCCTTGTGCCGATGCAGATGTGCACCTGTTCCGTCTTCTTGTATTGCAGCTTGACGTTCTTGATTATTTTTGGCGGAAGGGTCTTTATTTCCTTCCCGCACGCCTTAAGTTTTTCGAAAACCGGCGTAAGCAGTCCGCAAACTTTGTCATGGTCCACGTCTCCCGCGATAGCTATTATCATGTTGTCAGGGCAATAATAAGAAGCCAGGTAATCCATGATATCTTTCCTGTTAATGGACCTGATGCTTTCCCTTTTTCCGATAGTAGGCCTCCCGAGCTGGTGGCCGTGGAAAAGCGTTTCAATGAACAGGTCGTGGATCAATTCATCAGGAGTATCCTCGTACATGCTCACTTCCTCGAGTATCACGCCCTTTTCGGTCTCAAGTTCCTTGGGATCATAGAGGGAGTTAAGCAGCATGTCGGACAGCACGTCGACCGCCAGGTCAAGATGCCTGTCCAGGACAACGGCATAATAGAACGTGGATTCTTTTGTCGTATACGCGTTGACCCTCCCGCCGACCGCATCGAACTCCTTGGCGATCTGGAAGGCCGTCCTTTTCGGGGTGCCCTTGAACATCATATGTTCTATCATATGTGAGATGCCCGATATGGAGGGTTGCTCGTTCATGGATCCGGCGCATACGGCTACGCCGATAGATACCGACCTCAGCGTGTCTATCTTCTCCGTCACGATCCTCAGACCGTTAGGCAGCGTTGTTTTTTTTGAGTCAGGTATCTTCTTCATTTTCCCGTCCTGTATAATCCGTGCTTTTCAATATAGCCGGCGACCGCTTTCGGCAGGTACCGCCTTGGGATCTTTCCATGGCCGATCCGGTCCCTTATCTCGGATGACGATATGCCCATGTTCAGCTCGATCAGATGGATGTTGCTGACATATTGCTGTATCGGGGGGAATTTGAGCACCCTTTTGAACGTCCTCACTTTTGCCTTTGGCCTTGTTGCAACGATGAACTGGCATATCTTGAGGAGCTCTATCGGTTTCTTCCAGGTAAGGATCTCGTTTATGGAATCAAGTCCCATTATGTAATAAAGCTTGACCTTTTCCCCGTACTTTCTCTTCAATATGTTGAAGGTATCGATCGCGTAGGAATAGCCGGGCCGGTTCATCTCTATCCTTGAGACCTCAAAGTCCTTGAATCCCTTGACGGCAATCTTTACCATCTTGAACCTCTGCTCCTTGTCGGCGATGTTCGTCGTGTCCTTGTGCGGTGGGGTCCCTGTAGGGATGAATATGACCTTGTTCAGTTTAAAAAGCCTTTTAGCCGCCACGGAGAGCTTAAGATGCCCGTTGTGAACTGGATTGAAAGTTCCACCCATAATGCCGATCTTTTTCATAATTGTTTTCCTTATACGTTCTTGTGAGCCATTCTGTTATGATATTTATCTGGACGTAAAGAATATCAAAATCCCAAATCCAAAATTCAAAATAAATCCAAATCTCCAAATCCCAAACAAATTCCAGATCAATTTCTTACTTGTCCGTTACCGGTAATTATGTACTTATATGAGGTAAGTTCCGGTAAACCCATCGGACCGCGGGCGTGGAGCTTTTGCGTGGAGATCCCTATCTCGGCGCCGAACCCGAATTCCCCGCCGTCGGTGAACCTTGTTGAAGCATTGACATATACTGCCGCGGCATCAACCCCCGACGTGAATCTCCTTGCTTTACCCTTGTCTTTTGTGATTATCGCTTCGGAATGCCTGGTCCCGTACCTGTTGATATGCGCAATGGCCTCATCGATGCCGGAAACCACTTTAATCGCGATAACAAGGGCAAGATATTCCTTGCTCCAGTCTTCCTCTGACGCATCCGTTATCGTCCTGTCGATCTTCTTTGCCTTTTTGTCACCCCTTATCTCAACACCCGCGGACCTGAGCTTCTCGATGACGGACGGCAGAAGTTTGGCAGCTATGCTTTCATCGACAAGCAGCTTTTCGGCCGCGTTGCATACGGAAGGCCTCTGGCATTTCGCGTTGATCAATATTTTTTCAGCCATCTTCAGGTCGGCCGTAGCCTCCACATAAACATGGCAGTTGCCTTCCCCGGTCTCGATGACGGGCACTGTCGAATTTTCCACAACGTGCTTTATCAGCCCGCCGCCGCCCCTGGGGATCATCACGTCAATTATCCTGTTCAATTTGAGCATTTCGGTGACAGCATCCCTGCTTGTTGATCCTATGAGATTGATCGAGCCCTTTGGCAGGCCCACATCCTCAGCGGCCCTGCTTATCGCCTTTACAAGGGCGATGTTCGATCTTATCGCGTCGGATCCTCCGCGAAGTACCACGGCGTTGCCTGTCTTGAGGCAGAGGCCAGCCGAATCGACCGTCACATTGGGACGCGATTCGTATATGATCCCGATCACACCGAAGGGCACTCTCACTTTCCTTATTTCAAGACCGTTGGGCCGCTTCCACTTTGCAAGCTCCTCACCGACAGGATCAGGCAGCTTTCTTACAATGGAGAGCCCCTCGATCATGTCCTTGATCCTTTTGTCATTAAGCGTCAACCTGTCGATCAGGGCGTCGGTCATTCCTTTTTTTATCCCGGCATCCACGTCCTTTTTGTTGGCAGAAAGGATATCTTTCGAGCTCCTGTCCAGCGCCGTGGCCATCGCGTCAAGCGCCTTGTTCTTCACCTCTGTGGGGATATTAGCCAGTTTATAGGAAGCCGATCTGGCCGCATTTGCCTTTTCAAGAACTTCGCTCATTTAAGCTCCTTCTCTATCAGGACGAGGTTGTCCCTGTGGATGACCTCTTCAACTGTTTCATATTTTTTAAGGATCTCAGATAATTTTTCTGACCTTTCACCGGCTATCTTCAAGAGGTCCTCGCTTGAAAAATTCGTCAGGCCCCTTGCTATTTCCCGCCTCGCCTCGTTCATTACGCTGACCGAATCGCCAACTGAAAAGGATCCCTCGACGCTTTTTATACCTATTGGAAGAAGGCTTTTTTTACCCTTGATCAGAGCTGTTTCGGCGCCCCCGTCTATGATCAGGATCCCTTTTACTTGGAGGCCGTGCGCAAGCCATCTCTTCCTAGGTTCAAGCTTTGAGACCCTTGCCTTGAATATGGTCCCCGTCTTTTTTCCTGAAAGAAGATCTTCGATCACATTGGGTTTTCTGCTGTTCCCGATCGCGGCAATGATCCCTGCGTGCGAGCAGATGTTCGCTGCCTGTATCTTTGTTATCATCCCGCCCGTGCCGGCCTGGGTCGACGGGAGTTTTGCTGCGTTCTCGATGTCCTTTGTTATCTCATCAACTTCATGCTGGACCATAAGCTCGCCGTCCTCGTCCTTCATCATGAATCCGTCAACGTCGGTGAGCATGATTAGGATGTCGGCGCCTATAAGGCTGGCCACCAGGGCTGACAGCGTGTCATTGTCGCCGATCTTTATCTCGTCTATTGACACCGTGTCGTTCTCGTTGACGATAGGTATGACGCCCATCTTCAACAGCTCCGAGAACGTGTTCCTCGCGTTAACATATCTTTCGCGGTTGGCTATTGCGTCACGGGTGAGCAGGACCTGCGCTACCGTGATATCATGCTCGTTAAAGGCCTTTATATATTCCTTCATGAGCAAGGATTGGCCTACCGCGGCGGCTGCCTGCTTTGCGGGGATCGTCCTCGGCTTGCCCTTTATGTTCAATCTTTCACTTCCGCATACTATCGCCCCCGAAGTCACAAGTATCAGGTTTTTGCCTTCTTTTCTTAATTTTGCAAGCTCCTTCGCTATCCTTTTCAGGTTCGGTATATCCAGCTTGCCTTGTTTGTCGGTGAGCGAAGAACTCCCGATTTTTATGACTATTGTCTTGAATTTTGTTTTCATGATGGCGTCAATTATAATTTAGCAGGTCGGATAATGCAAATCGCAAATGGAGCCCTGAAGAATTATTCCTTACGCCATGAGGGTATTACAGGAGGATCACTTAAGGGTTGTTAACTTCTGATATGCGGCCACGATAAGCTCCCGGATGCCATTTCCGGCCAATCCCGAGATGGCATGGACTTCGTAGCCATCCTTCTTGATCTTCTTTGTCAGTTGTTTTGCGGCTTCTTCAGCCTGCGGCATGTCCATTTTATTCAAAGCTATGATCTGCGGAAGTTCAGCCAGCTTTTTGCTGTATTTTTTCAGTTCGTTGTTGATCGTCTTGAAGTCATCGTAGGGATCCCTTCCGTCAACGCCGGCGGCATCGATAATATGTACCAACAATCTTGTCCGCTCGATATGCTTGAGGAACCTGTCGCCAAGCCCTGTGCCTTCATGCGCCCCCTCAAGAAGCCCTGGTATGTCCGCGACAACAAAGCTCGCTTCTTCGCCGATCTGCACAACCCCCAGGTTGGGGCTTGTTGTCGTGAAAGGGTAAGCCGCTATCTTTGGCCTGGCGGCTGATATCTTGGATAACAGGGTGGACTTGCCGGCGTTCGGACATCCGATAAGGCCAACATCCGCGATGAGCTTGAGCTTAAGCAGCAGATCCTTTTTATCGCCCGGGAATCCCGGGGTTGTTTTTCTCGGGGCCTGATTCGTTGATGACTTGTAATGGGTGTTCCCTTTGCCGCCTTTCCCTCCGACCGCGATGATAAGCTCCTGGCCGTCTTCCAACAGGTCCGCTATCAACTCGTTCGTTTTATTGTCGATTAACTCGGTCCCGCAGGGCACCCTGACGATCAAGTCCTTTCCGCTTTTTCCGGTCTTGTTCGAACCCATGCCTTGCTCGCCGTTCTGCGCATAGAAATGCTGTCTATACCTGAAATCAAGCAGCGTCCTTATGGGCCTGTGGACCTTGAATATAACGCTGCCGCCCCTGCCGCCGTCCCCTCCGTCCGGACCGCCTTTTGGGACGTACTTTTCCCTGCGGAAGCTTAAACAGCCTATTCCGCCATCCCCGGCCTTTATATGTATCGTTACTTCATCAATGAACAAGTCGCATCACTCTCATTTTGAATGGATTTCATGAAATAGGATCACTAAAGAGAAGTTGTTAAGCAGGGACAACGGAGACTTTTCTTTTGTCCCTTCCCGATCTTTCAAACAGGATCCTGCCGCCGACAAGGGCAAAAAGCGTATCGTCCTTTCCAACGCCGACATTCTTCCCAACATCTATTCTCGAGCCTCTTTGCCTGACGATTATACCGCCGGCATTGACGGTCTGCCCGCCGAAGAGCTTAACTCCGAGCCTTTGCCCGTGCGAATCGCGGCCGTTGCCCGTGGATCCTCCGCCCTTTTTATGAGCCATGTTATTCCTCCTTGGCGCCTATTGATTCAATCTTAACCCGTGCGAAGAGCTGCCTGTGGCCCTTTTTCCTTTTGTATCCGGTCTTGTTCTTGAACTTGAATATCACAACTTTCTTGTCCTTGCCGATAGAAAGGATCTTTCCTTCCACCGTCACTCCCTTTAGATATGGCGTTCCGATATCGGTCTTCTTGTTCTTTGAAAGAAGAAGGACGTTCTTGAAAGTGACAGCGTCGCCCTCCTTTTTCCCGAGGAGCTCAACATCTATTACCTGGCCTTTTTCCACCACATATTGCTTGTTGCCGGACTCGATGACCGCGTACATGTTATACCGCCTCCATAGGTCGGACACAAAGCATGTAATTTACCACAGAAAACCGAATTTTGCAAGAAGGAAAGTTGCCCGATCTTAATCGTTGACTATTAAATAAGATACCTTATGTAAAGTTCCCTTTCGTTTAACATACTAAGAACCTGCGACTTTATCCTTCGCTTCACTCAGGACCTTCGGACGTCGCGGTTCCAATATTAGCATTGTTGGACATGATAATTATGGAACCGAGGCGTTTAGCCTCAGGTTCCAAGATTACTTGTGGGATATGCTTCCTCTTTATTGAATACCAGGATTCCCGCATCCCCACCCATTAAATTGGAGTACGTACTTTAGCTCTACGGCAGGAGGGATGTTCTTTTTATGCTTGTTACTTCAAGATCTTCGAGGAGAGATATGAATTCGCTCACCTTCAACGTGCCGTCAGGGCTGCTTCGAAGCTTTATTTCAAGCTCGTTCCCGTTCAGGGTCATCCCCAGTATTAACGGTCGTATGTCCATCCGCTTCTCGCCGGATTTCGTCTTTCTCAAAATAATTATCTCTTTTGATGCAAGGATATCATTCACCTTCTCCTCCGCATCCTTGCCATCATTGAAAATGATCTTATATACGGAAGCGTTTATGGCGCTCTGGATAGATGGGGCGCTATCCATTAGCTCGATCATTTCCGATATTTCAATACCGGGCGGAAGGGCCTTATTAAGCATTTCAGCGGCTTCGCGAAGGCCCACGCGCTTTTCAAGATAGATGTCCAAAAGCTCGCAGCAGCTAGAAACGCCTATCTGCAGGGGGATCCCAAAGTCGGCCTTAATGTGAGGATTGAATCCCTGTGAATATGAAACAGGGATATCTGACCTTCTGATCGCCTTTTCGATGGCCCTTATCAGCTCGGAATGCGAAACGAACTTCAGGTCGTCGGACTTTGAATATTTTACCCTTATCCTCTGCATGCCTGTTGCCCTCTTGCGTTGATCAGTTCGTATGCTTTTTCTCTTTCCTTCTTAAGGATGTCCTTTTTGATGCCCGTGTCTATAAAGTCCCAGGGCAGCGGTGCTTCAATATCCCTTTCGCGCAGGTAATTTTCGGGATCGATACCCTCTTTTTTAAGGGCCTCCTCCCAGACAGATATCTTGAAGTACTCGTTCCATGCGTCGAATCTTGCGCCCATCCTCCAGGCGGTTTCAAGTGCGTTGCAAAGCTCTTTGTCCCCCCTTGAGAACAATCCCTCCAGCCAGCTTGCCGCAGGGTCATGCCATTTCAACTCCAATCCCTTTATCCTGGAGTTATCCTTAAGGAACCTTTGCTTTTCTTCCGTTTCACGCTTGCTTATCTGCCTTTCCCACTGGAAAGGGGTATGAGGCTTGGGAATGAAAGTCGACACATTGATGATCACCCTGGCCCTTTTCTGGTGCACTTTTTTTCCGACATCAAGGATCTTATTCGCAAGCTCGATCATCCCCGCAAGGTCCTCGTTATTCTCTCCAGGAAGACCGATCATGAAGTAAAGCTTGATGGTCTGTATCCCCATTTCAAAAGCGCGGGCAACCCCCTCAATGATCTCTTTTTCCGGTAATTTCTTGTTCAATATATCGCGCAGGACCTCAGTTCCCGCTTCCGGAGCTATGGTTATGGATGTCTGCCTGACATCCCTTATTGCCTTGGCGATCTCCATGGATACGCTGTCGATCCGAAGCGATGGAAGGGAAATGGATATCCTTTTATCTTTGTACTTTTTTGACAGCTCCTCGATCAGCGGCTTGATATCCCTGTAATCGCTTGAAGAAAGGGAGACGAGCGAGATCTCCTCAAAACCCGTGTTCCGGACGAGTTTTTCCGCATTATCGATAAGTATCTTCCTGTCTTTTTGCCTGACCGGCGATGTCACGAACCTGGCCTGGCAGAACCTGCAGCCCCTCGGGCAGCCTCTCATTATCTCAAGCACAGCCCTGTTATGGACTATGTCCATGAAAGGGACAATGGGGGCGGTTGGATAGGGGACGCGGTCGAGGTCTTTTATGGTCCTTTTCCCGGTCCGTTTTTCGCCGAGAGCGGGAACATATATCCCGTCAATACTGTTCAATATATCCAGCTTTTCTGATCTCTTAAGGCTTTTATTCTTTATGACAGCATCCGCTATCTCAAGGATGATCTCTTCGGCTTCGCCAATCACAAAAAAGTCGATGAACGCGGATAAGGGGAGGGGATTGTAGGAAGACGGCCCTCCGGCGAATATGATGGGATGTTTTTCGCTTCTTTCATTCGATCTTACCGGAATGCCGGCAAGGTCAAGCATGTTGAGCAGGTTAGTATATGTAAGCTCGTGCTGGATCGAAAAGCCGATCATGTCGAATTCCGAAAGCGGCCTCTTCGATTCAAGCGAGAAAAGCGGAAGCTTCAACTCCTTCATTTTTTCTTCCATGTCCGGCCACGGAGCGTAAGCCCTCTCCGCCGCGATATTCTTCCTTTCATTAAGGATCGAGTAAAGTATCTGCAGGCCGAGGTTTGACATGCCTATCTCATAAGTGTCGGGGAACGCAAGAACGATGTTCAGGTCCGTCCTTGAGAGGTCTTTGTGGATCGAATGAAGTTCGTTGCCAAGGTATCTTGACGGCTTCGATATCTTCGGGAATACTTTCTTTTCTAGGATTTCTTTCAGATTTATCATGCGGTTTTCCTTGTGTGATGGACTTGCTGATTTTCTATGTATTTCTTTGTATCTACTATTTCATGCTTTGGGACAAGTTTTGAGTAGTATCTTTTTGCCCAGAGGTGTCCCGATCTTATTTTATTTCTTAGTTTTGGGAACTTCTGAAAAAGTTTTCTAGCGGATATGCCTTTCAGGTATTTTACAACTATTGACATGTCATCTTTTGGTGATATCTGTATTAGAAAATGTGCATGATCGAGCCAGTGTCCAGACGCTAAGAGCCTGATCCCTTTTTCTTTGGCGATTTGCGAAAAAAGCTTTTCTAACTCTTCTCCTATTTCTATATCGAAAACTTCTCTCCTGTATTTGGTAGGAGAGCAAACGTGATATGTAAGCTGTATCTCTTCCATAGGGGAAACCTCACTTGCCTGTGGAGTATAGTCCCCACACTTAAGTGTGGGGTTTGATAACTATGTTTATAAGCTTGCCTGGTACATATATAGTCTTGGCGACTTGCTTCCCTTCCATGAACTTTTTGACCTTGTCGCTTGCCATCGCCAATTGTTTTACTTTCTCCTCTTTTTCTCCTGCTGCCACAGTAAGAGTATCCCTCAACTTACCGTCTACCTGTACCACCACAGTTATTTCTTCTTCCACGACGCGCTTCGGATCGTACTTTGGCCAGCTTTGCCTGTGGATGCTGGGCTTTTCGCCGATCTTTTCCCAAAGTTCCTCGGCGATATGGGGAGCGAAAGGAGCAAGCATCAAAAGAAAGTCCCCGGCAAAGGCTTTCGGCAGGAAATCCATTGGGCCGCATTCATTCATAAGGATCATCATAGCGCTTATCGCCGTATTGAACCTCAAATTCTCAATATCTTCGCCGACCTTCTTTAAGGTCTTATGCAGGAGAGAATCGATGTTCTTTGGTGTTCCTTTGTTCTCGTTTTTCTTATTGTAGAGATGCCATACTTTATCCAGGAACCTGCGGATGCCAAGGATACCCTGTGTTGACCACGGTTTTGCCATTTCCAGCGGGCCCATGAACATTTCGTACATCCTGAAAGCGTCAGCGCCGTGCTCTTTTATGACATCATCAGGATTAATGACGTTACCGAGAGACTTGCTCATCTTCTGTCCGTCCACAGCAAGGATCAATCCCTGATTCGTCAGCTTATGGAAAGGCTCGTCGTTCTGGACAACGCCGATATCATAAAGGAATTTGTACCAGAACCGTGAATAGAGGAGGTGAAGTACTGCGTGTTCCGCGCCCCCGATATAATGCTTGACGGGCATCCAGTATTTTATTTTTTCCTTGTCTGCCAGCGCCTTTCTGTTCCTTGGATCGAGGTAACGCAGGAAATACCAGTTCGAACCGGCCCATTGTGGCATCGTGTTCGTTTCCCTCTTTGCCGGCCCGCCGCATTTTGGGCATTTTGTGTTGACCCATTCCTTTACGTTGGCAAGCGGGGATTCACCTGTTCCGGACGGTTCAAACTTCTTCACTTCGGGCAGTTTTAACGGAAGCTCGATCTCAGGCACCGCTACGACACCGCATTTGCCGCAGTGGACGACCGGGATTGGCTCACCCCAGTATCTTTGCCTTGAGAAGACCCAGTCGCGCAGCTTGTAATTAACGGTCTTCTTCCCCGACCTTTTCTTTTCCAGGTCAGCCGTTATCTTTTCCTTGAATTCAGCTGTCTTCAATCCGTTGTAAGGGCCTGAATTGATCGCGATCCCGTCCTCGACATGGGCCTCTTTCAGCTCATGAGGCTTGCCCTGTCCTGAGCTTGTCGAAGGACCATCCTTAGAAACTACCTGGATTATCGGAAGCTTGAACTTTGTGGCGAACTCAAAGTCCCTTTCATCATGGGCGGGAACGGCCATTATTGCACCGGTGCCGTAAGTAAGAAGAACATAGTCGGATATCCAGATAGGGATCTTCTGATCATTTACCGGATTGATAGCATAAGCTCCGGTGAAGACCCCGGATTTTGACTTAAGCAGGTGCTCTCTTTCAAGATCGCTTTTCTGCCTTGCTTTTTCAATGTATTCAGTGACCTCGTCGACACGGTCATCAGTTGTTATCTCAAGTACGAGCGGGTGCTCTGGAGCCAATACCATGTATGTGGCACCGAACAGAGTATCAGGCCTTGTGGTGAATACCCTTATTACTTCCTTGAAGCCCTCGATCTTAAAATCTACCTCGGCTCCTGTGGACTTGCCTATCCAGTTCCTCTGCTGAAGCTTGATCGATTCCGGCCAGTCCAGCTTATCAAGGTCCTCAAGTAATCGGTCTGCATAGGCGGTTATCTTAAGCATCCACTGCTTCATGTCCTTCCTTGTAACAGTGGTTCCGCATCGGTCACACTTCCCGTCGGCCACTTCCTCATTAGCTAATCCTGTTTTGCAGGAAGGGCACCAGTTGATAGGAACGGTCGCCTCATATGCAAGTCCCTTCTCAAGAAGCTTTAAGAATATCCACTGTGTCCACTTGTAGTAATCGGGATCAGTGGTATCGAGCTCCCTGTCCCAGTCGTATGAGAAACCGATACTTTTTATCTGCCGCCTGAAGGTGGCTATGTTCTGTTCTGTGCTTACCCTCGGATGGGTGCCTGTTTTTATAGCATAGTTCTCTGCCGGCAGCCCAAACGCGTCCCAGCCTATCGGGTGGAGGACATTAAAGCCGTTCATTCTCTTATATCTTGAAAGTATATCCGAGGCCGTATATCCTTCCGGGTGCCCCACGTGAAGACCGGCACCGGAGGGGTAGGGGAACATATCGAGGCAGTAGAACCTTTTTTCCTTCGGGAACTTCGGATCCTCAGTACATTTGTAAGTTTTGTCCTTGTCCCAAAAGTCCTGCCATTTTTTTTCGATATCAGATGGTATGTACTCTTTGTTCATTTTTCTCCAATTGATCCAGGATGATCGGCGCCAAGAAGCGATCGGATGGACATATCAGGCCTTTGTCTTTTTGGCCTTTGGCGGACCGGACTGTTTCTCGAAGACCACTTTATCGTCCCTGTAGTCGATCGATATCGTGTCGCCTTCCTTGAACTTCCCTTCGAGTATCTCGCTTGAGAGAGGATTTTCAATGTAGCGCTGGATAGCCCTTCGTATCGGCCTTGCTCCGAACTTAGGGTCATATCCTTCCTTGGCAATGAAATCTTTCAGGGCCGAGGTGGTGGTGATCTTCATTTCCTTTGCCGTTATCTGTTTTTCAAGGTCCGATAAGAGCAGCTCAATGATCTTCCTGAGCTGTTCTTTTGTGAGAGGATGGAAAACGATTATTTCGTCGACGCGGTTCAGGAATTCGGGCCTGAACTCCCTTTTTATCTCCTCATTCACCTTTTCTTTCATTTTTTCATAGGTCATCTGCAGATCTGCTTTTGCCACGAACCCCATAGGCGCTCCTTCGGTGATCTCTCTTGCCCCAAGGTTGGTGGTCATGATTATCACAGTGTTCTTGAAGTCCACCGTTCTGCCCTTGGCGTCCGTAAGCCTTCCGTCCTCAAGTATCTGGAGCAGCGTGTTAAATACGTCCGGATGGGCCTTTTCGATCTCGTCGAACAGGATGACGGAATACGGCTTTCTCCTGACAGCCTCGGTCAGCTGTCCGCCTTCCTCATAACCAACATAACCGGGAGGGGACCCGATAAGGCGGGAAACGGTGTGCTTTTCCATGTATTCCGACATATCCAGACGGATGAGGGCTTCCATTGTCCCGAAAAGGAACTCCGAAAGCCGCCTGGCGACCTCCGTTTTGCCGACACCGGTAGGGCCCGCGAAAATGAACGAGCCGACCGGTCTTTCCGGCGCTTTCAGCCCTGCGCGGCCCCTTCTTATCGCCTGTGATATCGCTGATACCGCGTCTTCCTGTCCTATTATCCGCTTGTGGAGCTCTGCTTCCATTTTCACCAGGCGATCTGTTTCTGCCTCGGTCAGTTTTATTACAGGGACGCCTGTCCAGTCCGCGACTATCTCGGCGATATCCTCCTCGCCGATCTCCGCTTTTGGCTTTGCGGGCAATCCCTTCTTTGCCTTTTCCAGGTCGGTCGCCTTGCTCTTTAGTTCTTTTATCCTGTCGCGCAGTTTTGCGGCTTTTTCGTATTGCTGCGCCGTCAAGGCCTCTTCCTTGTCTTTCTCGAGCTTTTCTATGTCAACAGCCACGGTCTTTGCCTCCGAGGGCTTTGACATCAGCTTGAGCCTTACCTTTGCAGCCGCTTCATCAATAAGATCGATCGCCTTGTCCGGCAGGAACCTGTCGCTAATGTACCTGTCGGAAAGCTTGGCTGCGGCTTCTATGGCCTCGTTGGTTATCTTCACGCCATGATGCGCTTCATATTTATCTTTAATACCCTTCAATATCTCTATTGTAAGGTCGATCGACGGCTCGTTCACCATTATTGGCTGGAACCTTCTTTCGAGTGCGGCATCCTTTTCAATATATTTCCTGTATTCATCAAGGGTCGTGGCGCCTATCATCTGCAGGTCCCCCTTTGCCAGCGCCGGCTTCAATATATTTGCGGCATCGATCGCTCCCTCTGCCGCGCCGGCACCCACAAGAGTATGCAGTTCGTCAATGAACAGTATTATCTTCCTTGATTTTGCCAGGATCTCATCGAGCATTTTCTTGACCCTTGCCTCGAACTCGCCCCTGTACTTTGTCCCGGCGATCATCCCTGCAAGGTCAAGAGCAATGATCTGCTTATCCTTTAGTATTTCAGGCACTTCGCCGTTCACTATCCTGAGGGCAAGCCCTTCTACTATGGCCGTCTTCCCAACGCCCGGATCACCAATGAGGGCAGGATTGTTCTTTGTGCGTCTGGATAGGATCCTCATGACGCGGTCGATCTCTTTTTCACGGTCGATCACCGGATCAAGCTTTCCGTTCTTTGCCTGTGCCGTGAGGTCCCTTCCGAATGATACAAGCGCGGGCTTTTGCTTTTTTGGGGGTGCGCCGATGCCAAGCCCCGGGAAACCCATAAAGCCCTCAAGCGGCTGTTCAAAAGCTTCTTCTTCGGGACCTTCCTCCTCCTTGCCTTCTTCCTCCTCTTTGCCGCCTTCGCCGCCCTCAAGCAGCGCAAGGATCTTTCTTACAGCTGAATCGAATGTTACCTTTCTTTTATGCAGGGCTTGTGCGGCAAGACTTTCACCCTCCCTAAGTATACCGAAGAGTATATGCTCCGGCCCCACATAATTGAAGCCGAGCTCCCTAGCAGATGTATTTGCGAGCTCAAGCACTCTTTTTGCCCGCGGTGACAATGTTATTTCCTTCGGTGTTCCTTCCCCTCTTCCTATAAGCGATTCGATGTCCGAGAAAAGATTGACCACGTCAACACCGAGGTCCTGAAGGACCTTTAACACAAGGCCCTCTTCCTTTATCAACGCAAGAAGAAGATGTTCGGTATTCAGGTGATCATGGGACAGCCTTTTTGCTTCGTCAGCGGCAAGCTTGAGTATGTTCTGCGCCGATTCCGAAAAATAATCGAATATCCTGTCGGCCGGACGCTTTTTGAAGAAACTGGCAAAGATATCGGGGAACTCGAAAAATCCCGGAAAGCCGAGGTCCTCAATGGTGAAACCAAGCTCAGCAGAACACTTCGGGCAAAGGTGCTGCTCTATCCTTTTCCCGTTAACTATACGGGTGACATGTATCGATGCCTGTCTTTTTTTGCATCTCTGGCAGAGCATTATTATCCCTCTTCTTTTTTGATCTTTATGCGTTTGCCTTTCGGCCTTGATTCCTCGAGCTTTGGAAGGGTTATCGTAAGGACGCCGTTCTTGAACGACGCTTCCACTTTATCAACTTTGATCTTTGCCGGCAACGATAGCGCTCTTGTGAACTTGCCGTAGCTTCTTTCACGTCTTATCCAGCCCTCTTCTTTGCTTGATACTTCTTTGACCTCTTTTCTTTGGCCATTAAGTTGCAGCATTTCCTCGGTCACGTTGATCTCTATGTCGTCATCGTTCATGCCCGCCAGTTCGGCCGTGACAATTATTTGATCGCTCGTTTCTTTCATGTCCACAGCAGGGTACCAGGCGCCTTGACCGATCTCCCTCATCGCGCGCGCGGATTGGAACGGGAACATCAGGAACTTCTCGCCGACCTTTTCCCTGAAATCCTTCCATTCCTCGAACGGATCCCATTTTCTAATATCTGCCATAAGGATCACCCCCTGAAAAACCCAGTAATTATATGTGTAACGTGCCTGCACATCAAGGGGTATTTACCGATGGTCAGGCCGTGCGCATCCTTGACTTTGATATTCAATACTGGAATAATAATGCTTTCACGGAGCAAAACAATGTTAAAAGATCAACCAGATAAAAGCGGACATTTTGGGCGTTTTGGCGGGAGATTTGTACCGGAAACGCTTGTCCCTCCGCTGCTTGAACTTGAAGCCGCGTATAATAATGCCAGGAACGATCCGTCGTTCAAGGAAGAACTCGAACGATACCTGGAAGACTATGCCGGAAGGCCAACCCCTCTTTTTTACGCTGAAAGACTTACTGATGAACTTGGCGGTCCGAAGATATATATTAAAAGGGAGGACCTCTGCCATACAGGCGCGCATAAAATAAACAACTGCATAGGCCAGATACTTCTTGCCAAAAGAATGGGGAAAACAAGGATCATAGCCGAGACCGGAGCCGGTCAGCACGGTGTTGCTACGGCGACCGCAGCTGCGCTTTTCGGTATGGATTGCGTTGTTTACATTGGTGAGGAGGACGTTAAAAGGCAAGCCCTTAATGTCTTCAGGATGGAGCTGCTGGGGGCAAAGGTCGTTCCTGTGACCTCGGGGAGCAGAACGCTGAAAGACGCCATAAACGAGACCCTTCGGGACTGGATGGCCAATGTTAAGAATACATATTATTTACTGGGATCGGTCGTCGGACCGCATCCATATCCCATGATGGTCAGGGATTTTCAATCCGTTATCGGAAAAGAGGCAAAAGGCCAGATAATGGAGATGGAGGGAAGGCTGCCTGACTACTTGGTCGCGTGTGTCGGAGGAGGAAGCAATTCGATAGGGCTTTTCCATCCCTTCCTCGACGATCCCGTTAAGATGATAGGCGTTGAGGCAGGGGGTCTGGGACTTGCAAGCGGAAAGAACTCCGCAACCCTCATAACTGGTACCGAAGGGGTGCTTCACGGATCAAGGAGCTATCTCCTTCAGACAAAGACCGGCCAGATAAGGGAAACGCATTCAATATCAGCCGGACTCGATTATCCTGGGGTCGGGCCTGAGCACAGTTACTTAAAAGATATCGGAAGGGTGGAGTACGCGGCTGAAACGGATGATGAAGCGCTTGAAGGTTTCCGGTTATTGTCCGTGACGGAAGGATTGATCCCAGCACTTGAATCAGCCCACGCGATCTCATACCTCAAGAAGCTGTCAAAAAAGCTCTCGCGGGACCAGATAGTCATAGTCTGCCTTTCGGGTAGGGGAGACAAGGACGTGGAAGTCGTTAAAGCAGCTTTAAGAAGCAGGACGAAGCCGGGGAAGAAGTAATGTCGAACATAACCAAGAAATTCAACGAGCTGAAAAAAGCGAACAAAAAGGCGCTGATAATCTTCATACAGGCCGGCGACCCGAGCATTCCCGTAACGGAAAAGCTGGTATATGAAATTGAAAGAGCAGGGGCCGACCTTATCGAGATAGGGATACCCTTTTCCGATTCGATAGCTGACGGACCGACCATACAGCAATCCGCGAATCGAGCGCTTGCCAGGGATGTCTCGGCAAAGGACGTCCTGTCATTGGTGGCAAAAATAAGAAGAAGATCGTCAATGCCAATATTGCTCATGACGAGTTACAACATCATATTCAACTATGGGATCAATGATTTTGTTAAGGCAGCTTCAAGTGCAAAGGTCGACGGGGTGATCCTCCCCGATCTTCCTCCCGAAGAAGCTTCAGAACTGACGGAACTGGCAAAGAAAAAAGGATTGGATGTAGTGTTCCTTGTTGCCCCGAACACGCCCGAAGAAAGGGTGAAAAAGATAGCCGACGCTTCATCAGGTTTCATTTATCTTCTTTCGCTTACCGGGATAACGGGAGCGAGAGAGAAACTGCCCGAAGGGATAAAGGAATCCGCAACGAGAATAAGGAAGTATACCGATAAGCCGATCGCGATAGGCTTCGGTATCTCAAATGCGTCTCAGGTCAGGCAAATGTCCGAGATCGCCGACGGCGTCATAGTGGGGAGCGCGGTAGTGGACATTATAATCAGGAACTACAAGAACAAGCAGCTGGTCAGGAAGGTCGGAGCTTTCGTTAAAAGCCTGAAGAAAGGATCGGCTTAATTGTTAAAAAGCGTAAGGCAGTTCTTTCAATCGATATTCCTGAGGGTTAGCAAAGAAGATATCAAAGCATTTGATCAATACCTTAATATCGGAGAGCACGCGCTTTTCATGCAGCTTCCGGAATACGAGAAAGTCCATGCGATACTCACGGCGAAAAAGATGCAGAAGCTTGTCCACAGTATACCGGACGTCAACGAAAGAAAGATGGTCAGGGCCGCCCTGCTCCATGACGTAGGGCGGATATCAGGCAAGGTGAACCTGTTCGACAAGGTCTGGCTTAAGCTGGCAAAATACTTTTTACCGCCCGTTTATCACAGGCTTGCCGCAAGAGGGCAGAGGCCGGGATCAAAGTTCAAGAAGTTCTATGTTCACAAGCACCACGGGGAAGTGGCGGGTGAATTCCTGAAAAGGGCGGGTACCGATAAGGATATCATTGAACTTATTGTTAAACATACCGACAAGACGAGACCAAGCGATCCGAAAGAGCTGAGCTTGCTGCGGCAGGCTGACAGGACAAGCTGAACAAAAGGAGCGGCAAAATGAGCGATTACAGGAAATTCTCAAGGGCGGGTCTTGATGCCAAACTGCCGGAGATCGAATGTTTCCCGAACAGTTTCAGGGATTACGAGATAACCATATCGATCCCGGAGTACACTTCGATATGCCCCAAGACGGGGCTTCCTGATTTCGGAACGATCACTATCCAATACGTTCCCAACAAGCTTTGCCTTGAGCTAAAATCGCTTAAGATGTATATCCTCAAGTACAGGAACCTCGGCATATTCTACGAGAACGCGGTCAACAGGATATTGGACGATGTTGTTTCTTCATGCAAGCCGAAAAAGGCAAGAGTGATCGGCGACTTCAGTTCCCGCGGCGGTATATCCTCAAGGATTGAAGCAGTCTTTCCTCGTACACCTAAAAGTAATATCCATTTCAAGAAATCCTAAGCATGAAATACTAAACTCTAAACAATATCTAAATTTTAATTCTACAATGTTTGAAACATTGGTATTTAATAAATTAGAATTTGTTTAGGAATTAGAAATTCGGATTTAGGATTTTGAAGTTATCCAACAAAGCGGTAACTGTTGATGTCTTCCTTCAATTTTCTTGCAGCAAGCCTGGCTGCTCCGGTGAAGTCCTCGCCCTGCGAAGCATAGATCACGCTCCTGGAAGCGTTTATGATGGCGCGCTCCCCCTTCTTGTTAACACCGTTCCTGACGGAGTCGGACAGATTCCCTCCCTGCGCGCCGATCCCCGGTATCAGTATCGGCATGTTCGAAACGATATCCCTGACGCTCTTAAGCTCAAGCGGATTCGTTGCTCCCACAACAAGACCAAGATTGTTGTTAACGTTCCAATCTTTTACTTTTCTTGCCACCGTTCTATATAAAGGTTCATCCTTGCCCAAGGTCTGGAAGTCTTTCGCGCCGGGATTTGAAGTGAGGCAAAGGACGAATATGCCCTTATCCTTGAATTCCAGGAAAGGCTGTATCGAATCGTGGCCAAGGTACGGATTGACGGTCGTTGCATCGGCCTTGAAGATCTCAAAAATGCTTTTTGCGTAAGCGGAAGCAGTATGCCCGATGTCGCCGCGCTTAGCGTCAAGTATCACCGGGACGAACTGGCCGGCGTACTCGATGGTCTTTATCAAGGCTTCGATCCCGTATGTCCCGTACATTTCATAAAAGGCGATATTAGGCTTATAGCAGCATACAAGGTCCTTGGTGCTGTCGATTATTGACTTATTGAAGTCGAAAATGGGGTCCCCCTTATTGAGCAGAGAGATGGGGATTTTTTTAAGGTCGATGTCCAAGCCTATACACAGGAGTGAATTATTGGCCCGGACCGCCGAATCCAGTTTGTCGAGGAATTCTGCCATTGGTTATGTTCCCAGCTCTGTTTTCGTGAAAACAGACTTGTACTTGTAGCCGGCGGATCTGATGGCTTCACTTGCACCCTCTTCGCGGTCGATCACCCCGAGTATCATGATAACCTCGATGCCTAACTGTTTTAACTTGTCGGCCGCAACGATAGCCTGCTTGCCAGAGGTCAGGATGTCTTCAATAAGGACCACTTTTTCACCCTTGTTCACTTCGCCCTCCACAAGCTTTGCCGTGCCGTAATCTTTTTCGGTCTTGCGCACGATTATGAACGGCTTTTTGATCTCGATTGAAAGCGCCGCGGCAAGCGCAATGGCGCCAAGTTCAGGGCCGGCGATCCTGTCAAAAGAACGTAATGGGGGAAGGAGCTTTGCGATCTCTTTTGTGAGAGCAGACAATATCTCGGGTTTTGTCTCGAACAGGTACTTGTCGAAGTAATATTTGCTTTTTTTGCCGGAACTTAAAGTAAAATCCCCGGTCAGGAAGGATGCTTTTTTTATCTGTTGTCCAAGCTTGTCCTTAGTCATAATCTATCCTTATGGTCGAAGGAGATTTTATCATAAATAGAGGGGATTGCATAATGCAATTCCAAGGAAGTTCTACGCGTATGCGCGGGAAAAGATTATTCTTCTTTTTCCTCTTCTTCCTTTTTTGCCTTTTCCTGTTTTTCTTTTATGACGTCGCCGATGGTCACTTTCTTCTTTTCCTGATCTTCCTTGTCCTTGTATTGCTTGATCTCCCTTTTCTCTTTATCGGCGACCGCTTCCCTTATTGAAAGCCCGATCTTTTGCTCTTCCGGAATGACCCTAAGGATCTTTACATCCACTTCGTCCCCAACCTTAACGACATCCTCAGGATTTATGACGGGCTTTGCTGAAAGCTCGGAAATATGTATCAAACCTTCCAGTCCCCCTTCAAGATCGACAAAGGCGCCAAATTTCACGAACCTGGCGATCTTGCATTTAACGATCTGGCCCGGCTTGTAAATGTCCGCCGCTTTGACCCAGGGATCATCCTGGAGTTCCTTAAGCCCAAGGGCGACCTTCGCGTTCTCCTTGTCAACGCCAAGGACAAAAACATCTATTTCGTCGCCGACCTTCAGCACTTCGGATGGGTGGTTCACCCTCTTCCATGAGATCTCCGATAAATGGATCATGCCTTCTATGCCTCCGATATCAACGAAGGCCCCGAACTTCTTTAAGCTTGTGACCGTGCCTTTCCTGATCTGGCCAACCTCAATATTGTCGATCACCTTTCCCGCTTCGAACCTTTGCTTTTCCGAGGTCGCCAGCTTATGCGAAAGTACCACCTTGCCCTGCCTCTTGTTTATCTCAAGGATCTTGATCGGGATTGATTTTCCGACAAAGCTGTCGAGAGTGTCTTTTATCTCTTTTGCCACCTGGGAAGCTGGGATAAAGCCGCGTATGCCGTTATAGTCTATGACAAGGCCGCCTTTGACCGCCGAAGTGACCTTTCCTTCAATGACCTTCCTTCCTTTATATGCATCGTATGCCGATTGCCATTTCTTTTCGTAATCCGCTTTCCTTTTTGACAGCGTCACGTAACCCTCTTTATCCTCCAGTTTTTCGATGAGGACATCTATCACGTCGCCAACCTTTACGATCTCTTCGGGATTGCCGAAAGACTTGTCGGAGAGCTCATCGGGATTTATCAATCCGTCAGCCTTATATTTGATATCCACAAGGACGCCCGATGGATCGACTTTGATGACTTTTCCTTTGACCACGTCACCGGTCTTGTAGCTCTTGAATGTGGAATCGTAAATTCCTTCTTTTTCTGCGGAGGGCGGTTTTTGCCCGGGGACAGCTTCTTTCGGGGCCTCTTTCCTCAGAGGAGTTGCTTTGTAACCGACTTCTTCCTTTTTGGCCTCTATCGGGTGAGCCGTTGCTTCTGTTATCGCTTCTGCTCTTTTTTCGGTTTCCTTTGGGGCTTCTTCCTGGACCTTTTTGTTCTCCTCAAGAGTTTCCTTTATGAGCTGGTCTATATCCTGGATCTTTTCCTTGCCTCGCGAAATACCTGTACCTTTGAGTCCTTCCTCAGCCATGATAGATTCCTCCCTGCCTGCCGGCAGGCAGGCCATTGCCCGTTTTATTTTTTCTTACTGCCGCATATAGGGCGCTTCAGCAGCAGAAGTGAAAACCTGAAAAACAAAGAGGAATACTATCACGTTCTAAGATATTACGCAAGGTTATGGTAGCGATGGTTGTTATGGAAGGCGAAATTGGTCGTTGGGCTAGGGTTAAGACGCCTGTATTGAAGTTAGAAGTTGGAAGTTTGTCCAACTTCCTAACCCCTTAACCGGTTTCAAACTGGCATCTTGACCTTTACCTGGACTCCCTGGATTTCCATCCGTATTTCCCGATAAGCGGTACAAAAACGCAGCCTATTGACTCCTCAATTTTAATATCACCCTTATGTTTTGTCGCTACCATAAGCGTCTGACTGAACACGTCACCTACCGGGATCACCAGCTTTCCTCCTTCAGAAAGCTGTTCGGTCAGCGGCTTTGGTATTTCAGGGGCTCCTGCGGTAACGATTATACCGTCAAAAGGGGACTTTTCCTTCAGGCCTTCCGTGCCGTCCCCGGCAATGACCGTGATGTTCTTATATCCCAGCCCCTGAAGCATATTCCTTGATCTTTCCGCCAGGGCAGGGACCTTTTCGATCGTATATACTTCCTTTGCTATCTCGGCAAGAACGGCGGACTGGTAGCCTGAGCCAGTCCCTACCTCAAGCACCTTTTCTCCTCCCGAAAGGCCGAGCTTTTCCGTCATTATCGCCACCATGTAAGGCTGGGAAATGGTTTGCCCTTCACCGATAGGAAGAGCGCAGTCGTCATAGGCGGAAGTCTGCATTTCTTTTGGAACGAACTTGTGGCGCGGGACTTTTCTCATTGCCCTTATGACAAGTTCATCGGATATGCCTCTGCGGATAAGCTGGTCATCCACCATGCGCTGTCTTATGTCATCGAGATCGTCTTGCATAAGGCCTATTCTACTAGATACCCTGTAAAAATCGAGTTCTTGACATCCAGATTATACGGGGTAATATTTTCCTGTTATGAGCAGCAGATCACAGCTTAATTTTCTTGACCTTGAAAAACCTTATTCGGCATATAAGGCATCAGGTTTTTCTGTGATCCCCGTACCTTACGAGGCGACCACAACTTACGGAAAGGGTACAAGGAACGGGCCGGCGGCAATACTCAAGGCTTCATCGAACATAGAGTGGTACGACCATGAACTTGATAAAGAGCCATGTAAAGCGGGGATATATACGGAGAAGCCGCTCCGTGTTTCAGAAAAGGATCACCGTGCAAAGATATCGGGTGCCGTGAAAAAAGCTCTGGGGGACGGCAAGATCCCCGTCCTTATCGGCGGAGAGCATTCAATAGCTGCTCCCGCGATCTCGGCATGCAGGGAGAGATACAAGGACCTGAGCGTTCTTCAGTTCGATGCCCATGCCGACCTGAGGAGCGAATACATGGGATCAAAGTACAATCATGCCTGCGTCATGAGAAGGGTACTGGAGGTCTGTCCCGCTGTCCAGGTGGGCGTGCGGTCGATGGACATTGAAGAAAGGGATTTTGCCAGGGAAACAGGTCAATGGAGCAAGATACATTTTGCGGAAAAGCTTGAACTTGCCGAGAAAATAATCGCCCAGCTGTCGGACGTCGTCTATATAACTTTTGATGTCGATGTACTTGATCCTTCCATAATGCCGTCTACCGGAACTCCGGAGCCGGGCGGGCTGGATTATTATGAGGTACTGGACATCGTGAGATTGCTGGCGCTGAAAAAAAAGATAGTGGGCTTTGATGTTTGTGAGTTATCACCTATAAAAGGGCTGATCTTCCCTGATTTTGTCGCGGCAAAGCTGGTCTACAAACTCATCGGGTATATTTCCGACAGGCCCTGACAGGTCCTGTTCGCGTTCCCTTTAGAGCCACTTTCTTCCTCTAAAGGCGACCGCACCATCGATCAGTTCTCCCTTAATCCGCTCTTCGTACCGCTTCCAGCCTTCTTTTTTCTATTGAGGCAAGAAGTGCGCCATAAGCTGCCTGGAAGTCACTTACTCCCTTATCCAATAATTCCGCGCAAACAGCATCAATATCGATACCATTCTCTCTAAGACAAGAGATCACACGCCTTGCTTCTTCAACGTCATCAACGATCGCGTCCCTCACGATCGTACCGTGGTCAAGGAAAGCCCTATAAGTCGCATCAGGCAGCGTGTTCACGGTGTTATGGCCTATAAGGGGTGTTACATATATGGTGTCGCTGTAAGCTGGATTCTTTGTGCTGGTACTTGCCCAAAGCGGCCTCTGCAGTTTTGCGCCCTTATGTTTTAATGCTGTGAATTTTGCGTCCGTAAAGATATATGAAAATTCCTGATAAATCAACTTTGCGTTTGCTATCGCTGCTTTCCCCTTTAATTCTTGAAGCGCTTTTCTTTTGGATTCACTTTTTGCCTTTGCAATAAGCTCATCCAGTTTTTTATCAATAACGGTATCTATCCTGCTTATAAAAACGGAAGCCACGGAGGTTATCTTTGAGGGATCCCCGCCCCCCGCGATAAATTTTCCGATCCCTCTTATGTAAGCATCGGCGACAGCTCTATACTGGCTGACCGAAAAGATGAGTGTTGCGTTCACGTTCACCCCGTGGGTGGTGAGCAGCTCAATGGCAGCAATCCCAGCATCCGTTGCGGGGACCTTGATCATAATGTTTGGAGCGGGCACCCGGTTTTGAAGGCCAATTGCTAACTTGGCGGTCTCAAGCGCTTTATCCGCGTGTTCCGGTGAGACCTCAAGGCTTATGTATCCGTCGTTCCCGCCTGTTGCATCATAAACAGGCCTGAACACATCGGCTGCATCCTTTACATCTCGAGTTGCCAGGTATTCGTATATGCCTTCGGCAGTCATTCCACTCTTTGCAAGGTCCGCGATATCGTCGCTATATTCGTCGCTCCCGCTGATCGCCTGGTTGAATATCGCCGGATTTGATGTGACACCCGTTATGCCGGAGTCTCTCAGCCCGGCCATTCGCCCTGAGGTAATAAGGCTCCTTCCTATGTTGTCATACCAGGCGCTCTGTCCACAGGCCCTCAACTGTTGGATCGGATTCAAACCAGAAACGCTCATATCAATTACCTCCCTCAATTTAATGGAACTTATCCAGCTTTATTATCGGAAGTTATTGTTGGGAATTTCACTATTTCAATGGCGATTCTTGAACGATTTGAAGCATTGGTGTTTGAATAATTGGTATTTGTTTAGTGTTTATCCCGCCTCGATATTATATAGATATAATATTGTTGCGGGATCCCTGTGGGAGAGATTCGGATTTAGTGTTTTGGTTGACGTATCAGAATTCCAATCTTTTTAAGACTACTTCTTTGCCCAGGATCTCAACAACGTCGTAGATGCCCGGGCTTTCCGTGCGGCCGGTGAGGAGCGCTCTTGCGGGATGGATCAGTTCGCCGAGCTTTATTTTCATTTCTTCGGCAAGGCCCTTGAACGCCTTTTCGATGCTTTCCTTGCTGAACGGGGTGACCGTCGAAAGTTTTTCCCTCAACTTTGCCGTCATATCCCTTACCCCCTCTTTTGACAGGTATTTTTCATGGGCGGCCATCTCAATATGGGGCTTGTCCGCGAAAAAGTATTCGGAGAGAGGCGCGATATCCTTGAACGTCCTCAACCTGTCATGAAGACATGTGATGACCTTCCTGATATATTCAGCGGACCTTTGTTCATCGATCCCGGGGAAAGCGGCCTTTAAATGGGGAAGACAGCTTGATATGACTTTATCTATGGGCAGCTGCCTGATATAGTGCGCGTTCAACCAATCAAGCTTATCGACATCAAAAACAGCACTGGTCTTGTTCACTTTCTCGATCGAGAAAAATCTTGTAAGCTCTTCCCTTGAGAATATCTCCTGGTCGCCGTGCCCCCAGCCGAGCTTGGCGATATAGTTGAGCATCGCTTCCGGCAGATATCCCATACCATCATATTCTATCACCGAGGTTGCGCCGTGCCTTTTTGACAGCCTGGCCTTGTCCTTTCCGAGTATCATGGGGATGTGCGCGAATTCGGGTATTTCAAGGCCGAACGCCTGGTACAGAAGGATCTGCCTGGGAGTATTGGAAAGGTGGTCGTCCCCCCTTATAACATGAGTAATTTTCATCAGGTGATCGTCAATGACAGCGGCAAAATTGTAGGTCGGGAATCCGTCAGACTTGATCATGACAAAATCATCAAGGACGTCGTTCTTGAAAGTGACCGGCCCCCTTATGAGGTCATTCACTATCGTTTGACCTTCGGAGGGGCACTTGAACCTGATGACGTTAGGAACGCCTTTCGCGATCTTATGCTTTATATCAGAGCCCGAAAGCTCCCTGCACTTGCCGTTGTATTTTGCTGCTTCTTTTTTTGCTTCCGCTGTCCGCCTTTGCTGTTCAAGTTCCTCTGGCGTGCAGAAACAGTGGTAAGCCTTATCCTCTTTTATGAGCTTTTTAACCCAGTCCTTATATATATGTATGCGTTCCGTCTGGAAATACGGCCCAAAATCGCCCCCAACGTCGGGGCCCTCATCCCAGTTAAGCCCCAGCCACTCCATTCCGTCAAGTATCGCCTTAACGGCTTCTTCGGTTGACCTTGTCCTGTCGGTGTCCTCGATCCTGAGGATGAAGATGCCCTTTTTGTTCCTGGCGAAGAGCCAGTTATAAAGCGCAGTACGGGCGCCTCCAACGTGAAGGTAGCCCGTGGGGCTGGGCGCGAACCTTACTCTTACTATTTCATGTATTACCATATAACTTTATTGCTCCAAATATTTATAGTATAATCAACTTCGCCTGAGTATACAACTTTCGATTTAAGGAGAACGGATGAAAAAACCTTTACTGTTCCTGCTTTTTCTCTCGGTCTTGCTCAACTTTCCGTCTTTTTCTCTGGTACTTCCGGAAGACTACCTGAAGGAAGGGATAGGGGTAAGGCCTCTTGGTATGGGCGGCGCGTTCACTGCGGTGCCCGGCGACCTGAATTCAGCTTTCTATAATCCGGCCGGCCTTGATACCATACCGCCGTTCAATTACGTTTACGGGGACCTGGATTACAGCAAGGACAGGTCGAACGCCGATTCTTACAGCGCCTTTAACATGGGCAGCCTCTGCTTTGCTCATATCGGAAGGGAAAGCGCAACGGGCCAGAAGGTCCAAAGCACATATTATAGTTTCGGGGTCAAGAGCGCTTTCGGATTGAGCTACGGATTGACTTACAAGGACATTTCATGGGCGAACCTTCCTGCTAACGGCGCCGGATACAGCAGCGATCTGGGCGTTATGTGCAGGATGACGCCGGACCTGACCCTCGGTCTTTTGTGCCAGGACCTTGCTTATTCAAAGAGCCTCAATGTGCCTTCCACGACAAGGATCGGATTTTCATACAGGCTGCTTAATGACAATATCATGTTGTCCGCTGACACGGAGAGCGGCAGGATAACACCGGGCAATTACACATATTACGGGGCGGAATGGAAAACATCAAATGTTTTTATCCTCAGGGCGGGAAGCTATCAGGGAAGATCGACGCTTGGTTTCGGCATAGCGTTCGGGGCTATGGACATAGATTACGCGGTCGTTTATGACGACAGTGTTGCAAGCGGAAGTGTGCACAGGTTCAGCATCGGGACGAATTTTGAAATAAAGAAGGAACGCCCGTTCTCGATAATGAGACCGAAGGAATTCGCGCTTATCGAGATAGGCGGGTCCCTGACAGGCGGGATCGGCGAGTTCAGTTTGCTGGGCGGCGGGAAGCTCGGCGCCGATGCGGTCATAGCCAATATCAATGAGGCGGTCGACGACCCTTATGTTGACGGGATAATCCTGAAAATAAGGAGCTTTGATGGAGGGATCGGTTCCGTAGGCATCGTTCAGGAGATACGCAGGGAACTCATGAAAGCAAAGGACAGGAAGAAGATCGTTATCGCGTACATAGAAAGCTCGGCCCTTGGCGACGAGTATTATCTTGCGTCAGTTGCCGACTATGTGGTCGCGCCGCCGAACTCCGATATCGGAGGGTTGGGCAGGACGATCGGGATCACGAGGATCAAAGGCCTGCTTGAAAAGATAGGAGTGGAAAGCCAGGTGCTTGTTAAAGGAAGGTACAAGAACGCGCTTAGCATGTTCGAGGAAGGCCTGACCAGAGATCAGGAAAAAATGATGAGGATACTGATCGCCGACCTGTACAGGCAGATGGTCGATGACATATCGTTGTCAAGAAAGAACATCAAAGCCAAAAAAATGAAAGAGATCTCCGATGGCAGCATATTCTCGGCAAACAAGGCGAAAGAGCTCGGCCTGATAGATGATATCGGGTATTTCAAGGACGCTGCCAAGGGCGGAGCGAAGCTGCTCGGCGACGACAAGGACCCGACAATAGTGAAGAGGGAAGGGCTGTTCGTGAGGGGAGAAGGGGAATTCCTTTTCGCGTTCCCGAACAAGATCGCGGTGATCGAAATAGACGGCGACATCATAACGGGCAAGTCCGGCCAGAACGTTCTTTTCGGCGGGAAGGCCACGGGCTCAGATACGATTGTCGAGCAGATCAAAAAAGCCAGCGATGACTGGCAGGTAAAGGCTATCGTGGTCAGGATAAACAGCGGCGGAGGTTCGGCGATAGCATCGCGGCAGATATATGACGAACTGCTAAAGGCAAAAGAGAAAGGGAAGACCGTTGTCGCGTCCATGGGAGACCTCGGCGCGTCAGGCGGCTATTACATCGCCTGCGCTTCGGACAGAATAGTGGCAAATCCCGGCACAATAACCGGGAGCATCGGCGTCATCGGGGCCAGGATACTGATAATCAAGGACCTGCTGGATAAGATAGGCGTAAAGGTGGAGACCGTGAAAGAAGGAAGGCACTCCGACATGTTCTCGGGCCTGAGGAAGCTGTCAACAAGTGAGATACAGTCATTAAGCTACCTGCTTGAGGAAACATATGATGACTTTGTCTCTGCCGTTGCCAGGGGAAGGGGGCTGACGACCGCGGAGGTAAGGGATGTCGCGGAAGGAAGGATATATACAGGATCGCAGGCCAAGGACCTTGATCTTGTCGATAAGCTCGGCAATTTTACCGATGCGGTAGATGAGGCATCCAGGCTTTCAGGTATCGCCGGCAAGCCCAAACTTGTTTATTACAGGGAAGAAAGCTTCTGGCTGGGGATGGGTACGGGAGCGATCAAGATGATGGGGCTCGAGAACGGATTATTCCCGCAGCTCGGGAGCGAGCTTGCCGAGTACAGGCTTTACTGAGCGGCTTCCACGGATGATCCGGTGATCAATAAGTACTTTACGTCCTTAGGGTATACCATATTCAATTTATTCTTTGCGATATCCTCTATCCTCTCAAGCGATTCCTTCTGGGCGACCTTATAGTTAAGGAAGCGGTTCGTGTTCCTCAATACATCCAGCTTCCTGTTCTGTTCTCCGATCTTATATGACCTGTTTATGTTCTGGTTGAATATGGTCAGATGTATCGCCGAAAGTACGGCGATCAATGCCACCACGAATAATGCTCTTAATATCTTGTTCATGTTCTTTCCGCCGCCCTCATTTTAGCGCTCCTCGATCTTGGATTTTCGCCTATTTCTTTTGTGCTTGCCGTTATTGGCTTCTTTGTGATTATAGCCAATTTCTTCTCGTGTTGACAGGTGCACTTGGGCTGTCTGGGGGGACAGATGCAGTCAACCGAAGCGGTCTTGAAAACGTTCTTTACTATCCTGTCCTCAAGCGAATGATAAGATATCACAACGATCCTGCCCCCGGCATTGAGGAGATCTATCGAATCCTCCAGCGCCCTCTTGAGGCGATCAAGTTCATTGTTCACCTTGATCCTTATCGCCTGGAACACCCTTGTCATGATGTCCATCTCAAATTTAGGGTTCATCCTTGGTATGGATCTTTTGATGGCGTCAACAAGCTTGAATGTGGTATCGATCCGTTGTTTTTCCCTTGCGATGATCAATCCTTTTGCTATCCTCTTAAATAGCCTTTCCTCGCCGAAGTCCCTTATAATCTTTTCAAGCTCCTCCCGGCCGGAATCGTTCACAATGTCTTCAGCGCTTATATCGCCGGTCTTGTCCATCCTCATGTCAAGAGGACCATCCTGCCTGAGACTGAAACCCCTTATCGGGGAATCTATCTGCATCGAAGAAACGCCGAGGTCAAAAAGTATCCCGTCGACCTTTTCGATGTGCAGATTCTTTAATATGTTCTTTATGTCCGAAAATTCATCTTTTACGGCAATGAAGCGGTCACCAAAGCTTTTCAGTCTTTCCTTCGACGAATCCAACGCTTCCCCGTCACGATCGATGCCGATAAGCTTTCCTTTGCCGCCGAGCTTCCTTAATATCGCTTCCGCATGCCCACCGAGACCGAGGGTCGCATCAATAATGGTTTGACCATTTTTAAGGTTTAAATGGTATAAGGCTTCATCCAATAAGACCGGGACATGCGAATAGCCCATCATTATGTTCATCATTATACAGCAAATTTCCGATAAACTTCAAAACACAAAATAGAACTATTTGAAAGGATTTATTGTTCCGGGGATCTGTACCTGAGGGTACTTTTCCTTAAGGTAGCCTATGGCGATCGCAACATCAACTAGATCACTGAAGCTCGCGACCTTCTTGGGATCGATCTTGTCAAGGTGCTGCAGTAGAATAGCTTTTTTCTGCTTGTCCGCCTCGCTATTTGATATCATGGCAATAAGGATCGGGACCTTGAAATTTATATCTGGCCTGAAGGTCTTGTCAATGAAGCCTATCAATGACCTGTATTTATAGCAGGCAAGGATATATTTGGCGTCGAGTGTGTTCGAATCAACGTCTTTATAAAGGGATGTTATCTCCGTTGCTTCGGCCGTCAATTCATAATCCTTGGCATTTGATATTATGGCAGCCACGTCCCTTCTTGTAACAAGGCTTTCCGGCTCTATCTTTTTGCCGCAGTACTGTTCAATAAGCGCGAGGGCAACCTCCATCTCGGTCAAAACCCTGGCCTCAGGCGTTGCAGCCGCCTCTTGCGTTATGACGGCCTCTTCCGTGACAATAGCCTCGGGAGTTACGATCTTTGGCAGAATAAAAAAATCATTGGAGGAACCGAATACCTGATAGCCGTTATAGTCGGCAACTATGATCTTAAAATTGTATGCTTCGGGCTTGAAGTCGGAAGGAATAGTCCAGGAACCTCTCCATTCATGGTCAGGATGATAGTAATTGAGATCAAATCGCGCTTTATCCGGCGCTTCCGCGACGACGTTCGCAGCCTCAAAGGGCATCTTGACCGTCAGGCCGACGGTCTCGCCGCCGTAGAACGATCTTTTATCGGGAGTGCCGGCGATCGCCCTGATGTCGCTCTTGTATTCCCCGACGAACGACATGGACACAAAATGGGACGCGTAACCGGGATCACCGTAATAAGGATGGAATGCATAGTCGATGGTCAGGCCTTTAAGTATGAAGCCGACCCCTGCGCAGGGATTCCAGTATATCTTATCGGCGCCGGCATCGTGCACGGCATCAAGGCCGGCACGCAGTTGAAGCGTCTGGTCGGCCTGGTACTCGTAACCAAGATGGTAAAGGGTGGGCCGCAAGGGCGAAGAAGGTATCTCAATGTCAAATGAGTATGTTTCCCTTCTTTTCTCGTTCTTCATTGCGGCGCCAAGAAAAAGAGGGGAAGGATAAGCTTCGCTTGTTCCCGTGTTCCAGACCATGTAACCGCCGAGAGCATTCTGCTTGTTCAGGCCAAGGCTCAACCAGGGATAAGGTATATATTTTAATCCAACATCAATATTGGTCCCGGTCGCCATGTAGGTCAGGGCCCCGGTCGTGCCCTTGCTGAAGAACTTCAAGTTAGTGCCAAAATAGACATTGCTTAATAGCGGATCGATGTCCTGAAGAGAGCGTGCGTAAGTAACGAATATGAGATTATCGGCATATTCAGCGTAAGCCGGATCAGTGCCAATGATGGTTATCGGTATTTGTCCGGTGCCGGACGTCAGGAATCCAAGCCCTATTATTCCCCAGTCCATGTTGGTTGCGCCTGCTGAAACGAAATAATGGTAATTGCCGTACACTTTGGAGTAATACATGCCGGTGAATTCGGCGGCCTTTAGCGTCCCCAGCCCGGCAGGGTTGTAATAAGCGGCGTTTATGTCGTCAAGAAGGGCGGTCGCGGCCCTTCCTATCCCGAGCGGCCTCGCACCGCCGCCGTTTCGGATAGGGTCTTCAAGCTCAGCACAGAAGGAGATCGAACAGAAAGCGACCAGGAATATCAGAAGATAGAATATTATTCTATTTAAATACGGCGATCTTGCCTGTTGCAAGTGTCCTGCCTCCAGTCGAGATCTGATAGATATAGATGCCGTTAGGTATCTTTTCACTGAACGCATTGTAACCGGTCCATAAAACCTCATTAACGCCCTGCTTGCCGCCCATGACAGTCGGCGGATAATGGTTCTCCCATATCCTTGTGCCCGAGATATTATAGATATATAGGTCTATTGGCGAGCTCTCATTGAGCTCGTATTTAATGGTGGTCGGACCGGCATCGGGATTGAAAGGATTCGGAGTATTGACCGGGCTGCCTATGACATCAACAGGCTTTGGCGGTGTCAATACGGCGAAGCCGCTTTCAAGAGTGCAGATCGTCCCGTCAGGATTTATTACCTCAACATTCCAGCTGCCGACGGTCTTGTTTGTTATCCCGAAAGTGCAGTTTATTCTTCCGGAATTTACCACAGTGATGCTTTCTCCCAACAAAGGGGTCTGTCCTATCCTGGAGAGCTTTGTGATCGCGCCCGAGAAAAAGTTCATACCGCTTATCGTTACATAAACAGGGGACGAGTTATACGCTGAAGTCGGATTTATTGAGTAGATGGTCGGCCGTGTCAAACCCCCAAAGAAGATAGAATTTGTGTAGCCGTCACCAAACCTGAAATTATCGCTTGAATGGACGGCATAACCCATCCCTCTTGCCTTGCCGTGAAGGATAAAATTCGTTGACGCGGCATCGCCGCCCCCGTCCCCGAAGACCTCTACAGAATTGACAAAGGTAGTGCTGGTCCCTGCAAAGGCCGGAACCGTTAAAGCTATTATCAGTAATGCCAATAATGCTTTTTTCATCGGTCCTTATCAATTATAAACAACGAACGTGAACTGGACGTCGGTCGAATAGTTCTGGGCGCTATTGACCGTAAAACTGCCGTTTCCGGGAACGACCCAGAACGTTTGACTTGCATTGCCGCTATACGGCGTGACAAAGATGATCGAGTTGGCTTTTGCGTAAGTATTGTTTATTGTAACAACTTTTCCTCCGGGAGCGGCTACAAATCTTACCTTCCCGACGGTCCCGTTGCAGGTTATTGTGCTGCCTGTGGCGACCTCGGCCGTGGTTATAGGCATTGTTATCGGGCCTTTCAGTTCAACGGTGCCTGTGCCCGATATAAAGAACGCGTTGCCGCTTATATATAGACCTTTGTTTGACGGGATAATAACGCCGGAAGTCAATGTGTCGCATGTTATGATCGATGTTGTATTAATCTTAGAACCATTAATGCCGTCGTCCTTGACCTCAAGCGAGCCGTTCGTCCCGAGACCGATAGTGCTGTTATCATATTTGACATCAAGAGTTCCGGATGTGGTTATCGGCCCCCCATACAACCCTTTGCCTGAGTTAATGGATGTTGCGGTTCCGCTCGCCGAAACCTCTATTGTCTGGCCTGATTGAACTACTGTTACATTGCTGCCTGACTTGATGTCGACATTCCCGGTCAAGCGTGAAGAGCCTGCGTTGGCAAGGCTGAGTACCGCGGCGTTCGATGCAAGTTTCGCGGCCGTGACATTCCCGTTAACTATCGCATCGGTCGTTACCGAACTTGGCGCCATGTTAATTGCCGTTATCGATCCGCTTGACATTGCTCCTGATGTGATGATGCCGGTCGCCAACATTGGAGCGGTTATTCCACCGTCAGCTATCGAGATCGTCCCGGTCGTTGTGACAGGGCCTCCTGTCAATCCCGAGCCCGTATTGATCTGGGTAACTGTTCCTGAGCCGCCACCCGTTGCCTGTGAAGCGATCGTGATATTCTGACCGCTTTGTGTAAGCGTGACATTTGAACCCGGGATAAGATTAACCGCGCCGGTCAATCCTGAAGCTCCCTGCGATGATATCGTCGTGACAATGCCGGACATGTTGCTTCCGTTGCCATAAATGGTCGTTGCTCTTATTGTGTCTGCAGTGGCAGTTCCGGTGATCTTCAATCCCGCCAGAGCATCAACTTCGACCGTCGCAGTTACTTTTCCTGATGAATCAGTCCATGAGCTTGTTCCTGCCGGTCCCTGTATCCCTTGCGCTCCGGTTTCCCCGGTCGGTCCTTGCGGTCCTGTTAAACCTTGTATTCCCTGAGGCCCGGCTTCCCCTGTTGAGCCTTTTGGTCCTGTAAGTCCTTGAATACCCTGTATACCTTGCGCTCCAGTTTCCCCGGTCGGTCCTTGCGATCCTGTTAATCCCTGAATGCCTTGTATGCCCTGCGGCCCGGCTTCTCCGGTCGGTCCTTGTAGTCCTATCAGTCCTTGAATACCCTGAGGCCCGGCTTCTCCAGTCAGACCCTGTGGTCCGGTCAAGCCTTGAATACCCTGGATCCCCTGATCACCTTGATCTCCCTTATCACCCTTAATTCCCTGAGGTCCTGTTGCTCCTGTTTCTCCTGTTGGACCTTGAGATCCTGTTAGTCCTTGAATACCTTGAAGTCCCTGTATACCCTGATCCCCTGTATCACCTTTGTCACCTTTTGGTCCTTGAAGCCCGGCTTCTCCAGTTGATCCTTGTGATCCGGTTAGACCTTGAATTCCCTGATCCCCTGTATCACCTTTGTCACCTTTTAGTCCTTGAGGCCCGGCTTCCCCAGTCGATCCTTGCGGTCCTTCCGGGCCTTGAATTCCTTGAATGCCTTGTATGCCCGGATCACCTTGGTCACCCTTTGGTCCTTGAGATCCTGCTTCACCAGTCGGTCCTGCTTCTCCTGTTGGTCCCTGTGGTCCCATCGGACCTGACGCAGCATCCCAGACCAGATCACTTCCAGAACCCTGGGATTTCAGGAATAATCCGCTTGTCCCTGGAGTAAGCCTCGTCCATCTTGTTCCGCTATATTGCAGTATGTCACCTTTATTTCCTGTCGCATCCGCTGTTACAACAGTAGGACCCATTGGGCCGGCTTCACCTGTTAGTCCTTGAATGCCTTGATCACCCTTCGGTCCCTGAGTTCCTGCTGCACCTGTTTCTCCGGTAGGTCCTTGTGGTCCAGTGAGGCCTTGTATTCCTTGAATACCCTGAAGACCTTGAGGCCCGACTTCACCAGTAGGCCCTTGCGGTCCCGTTAGTCCCTGAATACCCTGAAGTCCTTGCGAACCCGTATCACCCTTGTCACCTTTCAAACCTTGAAGACCAGTTGCCCCTGTTTCACCTGTGGGGCCCTGTGGTCCGGTAAGGCCTTGAATTCCTTGTAAACCTTGAAGTCCCTGATCACCTTGATCACCCTTGTCTCCTTTAGATCCTTGAGGACCAGTTGCTCCAGTTTCACCAGTTGGGCCCTGTGGTCCGATCGGCCCTTGAATTCCCTGAAGACCTTGAGCACCTGTATCTCCTTTATCACCTTTCAGTCCCTGAGGTCCTGTTGCTCCCGTTTCTCCGGTCGGCCCCTGCGGCCCGGTCAGGCCTTGAATACCCTGCAGTCCTTGAAGACCTTGCGAACCGGTATCACCTTTATCGCCTTTTAACCCCTGCAGACCTGTTGCTCCCGTTTCACCAGTTGGTCCTTGAGGACCCGTTGGTCCGGATGCCGCGTCCCAGATAAGATCTGAACCTGAGCCCTGTGACCTCAAGAATAATCCGCTAATGCCTGGTGTTACATGTACCCACCTGTTTCCGTCAAATTGAAGTATGTCACCTTTATTTCCTGTCGCGGCCGCTGTAACAACTGTTGAATCGATCGAAATTATCCCGGTCGATGTTATCGTGCCGCCGATAAGTCCCTTTCCTGTGCCGACAGATGTGACGCTGCCGCTACCTCCGCCGCCGGACGCAACTATCTCGATGGTCTGACCATTCTGATTAAGAGTTATATTCGTCCCGGCTATAAGGTCAGCATTTCCTTTTAGCCTTGAGCTGCCCGCTTTCGCGATGCTTGAGACCGATCCGCCGTGCGCTGTCGAAGTTTCCGTTGTGTGGGAATTGAAGGTGGGTACAAGGGTAAAGCTTGATGATGCGAGCCCGCCTAATGTATCGGCATCAGATGCCTTGAAAGCATAACCGACAGAAACTATCTGCGTCCTTGGCGAAAGCGTCTCCCCGCCGATGGTTATTTCAAGATACCTTGAGATCCCGCCGGAAAAGACAGATGCCGATATCGGGTCGCCCTGGCTGCCTAGAAGAACACTGAAAACGCCGTTGTTTATGTCAACAGAATATGAATTCGAGGTCCATAATGTATTGAAACCACCCGATGAGTCATATATCTTGAAGCTCATTGTTTGGGTACCCGTTTCCGGTGTGCCGTATTGATCGGTAAGTCGGCCTTCGTAATTGATCATTTCTGGGACTGCACCGTATATCATGCCCGATATGAATATCGAGAAAAGGATCGCAAATAATAACTTTTTCATAATTTTCCTCCTTGGGGGGAACTATATTACCTAAATGATACAATATTATACCTGAATTATGCTTTATTCAGCAAATACATATATATGTAATGTGTAGAATTAAATGGTAAATTTCCGCTATGATCCCGAAGGTATAGTAGAAGGCAGTGTATCGTTCAATAACACAAGATCGCTTTTTAGTCCTTTAGTTGTTTCTTCAGTATCTTCTCGATCGACTTAAGCTTTCTGTATATCAACAGCAGTATTATCGGCATCCCGGACCAGAGAAGCATGATGAGCACGATGGCCACCATGAAGACGATCATCGCCACCTGGAAATTCGCTATTAAAAATTTGATTATCTGCATATCAACATATCCTCGGCAGCTGTTCGCCTGAAAAAACATCCACGAACCTTTTACCGCCCGTTCCGGTCCTCAATATCACTTTGCCCCTCATCCCCGTCGTGACCCTGCCTATTATCGAGGATCCCTTGCCGTACCCGTTCTTTTTCATAGACCTTATTATTCTATCAGCATCCCTGATTGATGCAATAGCCACGAGCTTTCCCTCGTTAGCGACATATAACGGATCCAGGCCCAGTATCTCGCACGCGGCTTTAACGTCCTCTTTTACGGGGATCTTTTCCTCGTTTATTTCGATACTGACGCCGGATGCCTGCGCGATCTCGTTCAATATGGTACCCAGGCCGCCCCTGGTCAGGTCCCGCATGGTATGGATGTTCTTTGAGACAGCAAGCATCCTTGCGACAAGACCGTTCAAAGGCGCACAATCGCTTTTGAGGCTTGACCTGAGCTTGAACTCCTTCCTGGCAAGAAGGACCGCTATCCCGTGATCACCTATAGAGCCAGAAAGGATGACGGCATCCCCAGGCTTTGCCTTCCTTGAAGAGACATCGGCAATGATCCTCCCGATTCCAGAGGTATTGATAAAGATGCCGTCAGCGCCGCCGCGTTCGACGACCTTGATGTCGCCGCAGGCAAGCTTCACATTTGATTCTTTTGCCGCTATGCTTGCTGACTTTATGATCCTCACAAGATCCTTAACAAGGAATCCCTCTTCGATTATGAGGCCCATGCTTATGTAGAGCGGGACCGCTCCTTTGACTGCAAGATCGTTTACAGTTCCGCAAACAGCGAGCTTCCCGATATCGCCGCCGGGAAAGAAAATAGGCTTTATCACATAGGAATCTGTCGTAAAAGCAAGCTTATCTTTTATCGGACCTATCACGGCGCTGTCATCCAGTTCCCTGAGGATCGGATTATCAAAATAGGGGAGGATGACCTTCTTGACCAGTTCTTCGGTCAACTTTCCTCCTCCTCCGTGTGCAAGTCTTATACTTTCATCCATTTAGTTTCTCCTGTACTTATAGTAAGCGGCGCACGTCCCTTCTGATGATACCATGCAGGGGCCGAGAGGTTTATTCGGCGTGCAAACTTTTGCGAACAATCTGCAGTCGGTGGGCTTTGATACTCCTCTGAGGATCTTCCCGCACATGCAGTTCCTGTTCGATCTTGCCGGTCTTACCTTCAGAGCGAATTTCTTTTCCGCGTCGAATCTTGAATATTCCCCTCTCAATTTTAGCCCGCTTCCGGGGATCGTTCCGATACCCCGCCATACTGCGTCGCTTGGCTCAAAAACCTCGTTCAATACGTTTTTTGCCGCGATATTCCCTTCTTTGCTGACGGCTCTTTTATATTGGTTCTCTACCTTATATTCCTTCTTTTGCTTTTGCCTGAGAAGCATATATATCGCTTCCAGGATGTCAACCGGCTCAAACCCCGTTACCACGCACGGCACTTTGAACCTTCTTGCAACATTTTCATACGCTGAACTTCCGATGATCGCGCTCACATGGCCGGGACAGATGAATCCATCCACCCTTATTTCCCCGAGAGAGAGAAGCGCTTCCATCGCGGGAGGGATGGTCTTATGGGAAACGAGCACATAGAAGTTCTTAATTTTATCCCTTTTGGCTTTTATTATCGTTCCGGCGATCGTTGGAGCAGTGGTCTCGAATCCTACCCCCATGAAAACCACGGACATGTCAGGATTTCCCTTTGCTATATCAAGCGAATCCAGAGGGGAATAAACTATCCTTATATCGGCGCCGTTCGCTTTCTCCTTACTTAGTGACGAACTTGTCCCGGGAACTTTCATCATGTCGCCGAAAGTTGTTATGATGACGCTCTTCTTCCTTGATATCGCGATCATCTTATCGATATCTTCCTGGCTTGTGACGCATACGGGGCAGCCCGGGCCCGAGATCAATTCGATGCCTTTCGGGAGGAGATCCTTTAAGCCGAACCTGAAGATGGCCATTGTGTGTGTGCCGCAAACCTCCATCAAGCTTGCTTTTACGTTAAGTTTTTTTATTTTGTCGGCAAGCTTCAAGATGTCCGCTTTCCTGCCGAACTCTTCGATGTATTTCATTGAAGCTCCTCAACAAGTTTCAGTGTCCTTTTGGCCTCTTCCTCATCGATCTTCTGGATCGCAAAGCCCGCGTGCACAAGGACGTAGTCGCCGGTCTTTGATCCCGGGAGGAACGAGATGTTTATATCATGCTCAAGCGTGCCGGTCCGCACGACCGCTGTGTCACCTTTAATCTTTATTATCTTTTCTGGAAGCGCGAGGCACATAGAGATCCCCTTTTTGATATGAAAAATGAATTATATCACATTATATAAAGGGACGATAAGGCAGGCTCGATAGGAGTGTTGCAATGGGTGGCCAGATTAAATATTATCCATATTGATTTACACCCTAAAATGTTATAAAGTTATGTTCTGCCTGACGAATTATAGACCCCATATTACAAATCAAATAACCTAATTAAGTTACAAGATTGTAATAAGGGTTTTTTATAATTTTGTAATAACAATGAAATATCCCAGTAAATAGAAGGGGAGGAATTATATGTTTAAAAGAAGTATAGTTCTTATATTATTAGCGAGTCTCGCGCTTGTTCTGGTGGCAGGCTGCGGAGGGAAAAGAAGAGCGATACAGGTCAAGGGTTCCGACACGATGGTCAATCTGACGCAGGCTTGGGCAGAAGAATTCATGAAAGAAAATCCTGAAATTAATATTGCGGTCACGGGGGGCGGATCAGGCACCGGTATTGCTTCGTTACTAAATAAAGCAACCGACATAGCTCAGAGCTCGCGTAACATGGAGAAAAAAGAAATCGAGCTGGCAATAAGTAAGGGCATTGAACCCAAAGCGATACATGTTGCAAATGACGGGATCACCCTCATAGTCCATCCCTCAAATACAATTAACAAGCTATCAATAAAACAGCTGTCAGATATATTCTCGGGCAAAATAACTAATTGGAAGCAGGTAGGCGGACCCGATAAAAGGATCGTTGCGCTTTCAAGGGACAGGAATTCAGGGACACATGTTTTCTTTCTTGAGCATGTTGTTAAGCTTGGGGATAAAAAGAGTAAAAGTGAATTTGCCCCCGGTACGCTCATGATGCCCTCATCACAGGCAATTGTTGAAGAGGTCGCAGCAAATCCTTCAGCTATCGGATACATCGGCCTAGGATATCTGACAACAAAAGAGAAGGCGCTTGCTGTCGCCGGCATAGGCAGCTCCAATTATGTAAAACCGTCCAATACAACAGTATTAAGCGGCCAATATCCCATAGCGCGTTCATTATTCTTTTATACTAACGGAGAACCGACAGGGAATATAAAGACATTTGTCGATTTTATCATGAGCTCAAAAGGCCAGCAGATAGTAAAGAAAATGGATTTTGTGCCTGTTAAATGAACAAGAAGATCGAATATGTCATAGAAAAGGCAATACTTTTTTCCGGGATTGCCTCTGTAATCTTCGTGATATTGATCTTTATTTTTCTTGTTAAAGAAGGATTGTCTTTATTTGGGACAGAGAACTTTTTATCGTTCATTTCCGGGAAGAACTGGTATCCAATATCTGACCCTCCGCAATTCGGCATACTGCCATTAATAATGGGCTCCATTTTTGTCACTTTTGGGGCTATTGTTATTGCTGTCCCACTTGGAATTGCCGTAGCGATATATATTGCGGAAATTGCACCATTGCGTTTCAGGGATGTGTTGAAGTCCGGGATCGAACTTCTTGCAGCGATCCCAAGCGTTGTATTGGGATTCCTAGGCTTAATTACGCTAGCTCCCTTACTAAAGAATATTTTTAATCTTCCGAGCGGTCTCACAGCATTTGCAGGATCGATCATGCTCGCCTTCATGGCACTCCCTACGATAGTATCTATAATCGAAGATTCCATTGTTTCAGTGCCAAGGAACTATAAAGAGGGATCGCTCGCATTAGGCGCAACTAGTTGGCAAACAATATACAGGGTCATTCTTCCTGCGGCATCGTCAGGGATACTCGCGGCTGTAATGCTCGGTATTGGCAGGGTAATTGGAGAGACAATGGCGGTCCTTATGATAACAGGCAATGCGGCAGTAATGCCTACAAGCTTGCTCCAGCCTGTCCGCACACTTACGGCAACCATTGCGACCGAGATGGGAGAAACTGTTGGAGGAAGCCCTCACTATTTTTCACTTTTTGCTATAGGCATAATACTTTTTATTATCAGTTTCATTATCAATCTGCTTGCGGACAGATTTTTACATAAAAAATGATGAACACAAAAAGAACAGAAGTAATAGCATTTAGCGTTTTACTTGTTTTAACGCTGCTGGTAATAGCTCCGGTAGTTATGATATTCGCTGTTCTTTTAATAAAAGGATTGCCGGCGATCACTCCCGAATTCATTTTTGGCATGCCGCGCGATGGCATGAGAGCGGGCGGGATATTTCCGGCCATAGTCGGATCTTTTTACCTGGTACTTGGAACAGCGGTATTCTCGATACCCCTGGGAGTTATGGCGGCGATATACCTTAATGAATATGCGGCCAAGAACTGGTTAACAAGGATCATAGAGATCGCGATAATAAATCTTGCGGGGGTCCCGTCAATTGTTTATGGCTTGTTTGGTTTGGGGTTGTTTGTTTCTTTATTTGGCGTATCGATACTGGCCGGCTCACTAACACTTGCGATTATGACACTCCCGACGATCATAACTGCTACAAGAGAAGCGCTTAATGCCGTGCCCAGGTCATTCAGAGAAGTGAGTTTTTCACTTGGCGCCTCAAGATGGCAGACAGTAAGAAATGTTGTTTTGCCTAATGCAATTCCGGGCATCATAACGGGTGTGATCCTGGGGCTTTCAAGGGCAGCGGGAGAAACCGCGCCGATCCTGTTTACTGTCGCAGCTTTTTATCTACCACACCTGCCGCAATCAGTATATGACCAGGCAATGGCGCTCCCATATCATATCTATGTTCTTTCCACTCAGGTGCCGAATGTCAGCCCGAAGATCCAATATGGCACTATTCTGGTACTTGTCGGTTTAGTTTTTATATTAAATATCATTGCTTCTTATCTGCGCACCAGATTCAGAAGGAGAAAAACTTGGTAGTAAAATTAGATATTTATAAGCTTAATATTTTCTTTGACTCGAACAAAGTTATTAAGGATCTTACGCTTCAAGTTGAGGCAAATGAGATACTGGGGATCATTGGGCCATCAAACAGCGGGAAAACATCATTTTTAAAGACATTGAACAGATTAAATGAGCTTTATAGGAATTGCTCAACAACCGGGCTGATAAAGCTTGACGGCAAGAGCATCTTCAGTGATATCAACATACAGATGCTTCGCAAACAAATAGGGATTGTTTTTGCCCTTCCCTTGCCGTTGCCGCTTACAATATTCGACAATGTTGCGTATGGCCCTCGAATGCATGGCATTAAGAATAAGGCCAAATTATCTGAGGCTGTTGAGAGATCATTAAGATCTGCAGCTATCTGGGATGAGGTTAAGGACAGGCTAAATGATCCCGCTTTCAGGCTATCCGGAGGACAACAACAAAGACTCTGTATCGCAAGGACCCTTGCAGTAGAACCCGAAGTCATTTTATATGATGAGCCCTGTTCGGGGCTTGATCCGATATCAACGCAAAAAGTCGAAGATGCGATGAGACAGCTTAGATCAAATTATACGCAGATACTTGTCACAAATAATGTTAAACAAGCGGCAAGGGTATCCGACCGCACGGCATTTTTCCTTATGGGTGAGCTTGTTGAGATCGGTAATACAGGCGATCTTTTTACATCGCCTAAAGACAAAAGAACTGAGGAATATATTACAGGGAGATTTGGATAAAATGGATGAAAAGATAATCAAAGTAAGCGACCTCGACCTTTTTTACGGGCATTTTCAGGCGCTGATCAAGATCAATCTGGAAATAGAGAGGAACAAAATTACAGCATTGATCGGGCCGTCCGGTTGCGGGAAATCCACATTCTTGCGCTGTCTCAACAGGATGAACGACCTTATCGATGGAGTAAAGATCACTGGCGATATAGAAATAGGAGGTAAAGATATACTTCATAATGGCGTTGATCTGGTGGAGCTGCGCAAGAAGGTCGGCATGGTATTTCAGAGGCCAAATCCGTTCCCGCTCTCGATATTTGAGAACGTCGCTTATGGTTTAAGGGTGCATCATATGGCAAAAGGCAAGGAGCTTGAAGAAATAGTTAAAAGCAGTCTTGAATCCGTACAATTATGGGACGAATTAAAGGATAAACTTAAGAACAACGCGTTGACACTTACGCTTGATCAGCAGCAGCGGCTATGCATTGCCAGACTTATCGCGGTAAAGCCGGATATCCTTCTTATGGACGAACCATGTTCCGCTCTTGATCCGATAGCCACACAGAAGATAGAAGAGCTTATGCGCATACTGAAAATGAAGTATACTATATTGATAGTCACGCATAACATGCAGCAGGCGGCAAGGGTTTCGGATCTCACAGGTTTCTTTTTGCTTGGACAGCTGATAGAATTCGGCCTTACAAAAAAGATATTCACGGTGCCCACGGAAAAAAGAACAGAAGAATATATTACAGGACGATATGGGTAGGGATCGTTATTAGATAATTTTAAAGGCAAACTCAGGAGGTTGATGATCATGAATTCCAAAAGAATATTTGATAAGGAAATGGATGCGCTGAAGGACATGATACTTAAAATGGGGGTCATGGTCCAATCTTTGATACATAGATCAATAGAAGCGCTTAAGGAACAGGACGCTGACCTGGTCCAGTCTGTTATATTGGAAGATAGAAAAGTGGATCAGCTTGATGTTGAGATAAACGAAAAATGCATCCAACTCATAGCTCTTAGGCAGCCTGAGGCTTCTGATCTAAGGTTCCTGATAACGGGAGTCCGGATATCGACCGATCTTGAGCGTATCGGTGATCTGGCGGAAGATATTGCTGAAAGAGTTGCCGAACTTGCAGGTAAGCCGCTGCCCAAACCTTTAGTCGACATCCCAAAGATGGATCAGCTTGTTGAAAATGCTGTTTCATTGGTACTTGACGCTTTTATAAAGAAAGATGCCGCAAAAGCCAAGACCGTATGGGCCATCGAAAAGCAGGTCGACGAGCTTCGCGATGCCGTGCAGGAAGAGCTTACCGAGATAATGAATAAAAAACCGGAGTCCGTCCCTCAGGCCTTACCGCTCCTGCTTATCTCAAGGCACCTTGAGCGTATTTGTGATCATGCAACGAACATAGCCGAAGATGTCATCTATATGGTCGAGGGCAAGATCGTAAAGCACAACATTGAAGAGCTGCGCAAGATCATTGGTAAGGACTGGGAAGAAAAGAATACTTGATAGGCATTTCAATTCAATTTTCATCCTGCCTTTGTCCGGTTTTGGTATCGCCTTTAATCTTTATTATCTTTTCGGGAAGCGCGAGGCACATAAAGATCCCCTTTATTACGAGATCGAATTATATCACATTATATAAAAGGACGATAAGGGCGTTGCAGTGGGTGGCCTCACAACCTGCCTGCCGGCAGGCAGGCCCGAAGGTCGTAGAGCTTGTCCTGAGGTGAAGCCGAAGAATTCGAATCCAACCCCCGCTATTCTTCTTCGCTCCTGCGGAGCTTCGAAGAATATGACCTTTTCAAATCTTTAGTCTCCGAAGTCTTGACGAAGGAGACCTACCCCCGCTACTTCCCTTGGTTGAAGGTTTAATTGATGGCGCCAACATCATCTTCCCACAAAACCCCCTTGACAATACCGTTTCACTTAGGTACCATTATTGGTACTTAAATGAAATTGATTGAAATACAAAATAAACTAAAAAGTGCCAATTTAAAACTGTTTTCAAGTTTTGAATTCAGAAGGCTCATGGATATTTCAAGAATATCGGCTAAAAAACTGCTTGAGAGGTATGTTAAAAAAGGGGTGTTAATCAGGTTCCGAAGAAGTCTATATGCTTTAACTAGTAATTGTCCTTCATCATATTTAATCGCAAACAATTTATATAAACCCTCTTACATATCCTTTGAAACAGCTTTGTCTTTTTACAATATGATCCCTGAAGTAGTGCACACTTATACCTCGGCTACCACCAGAATAACGCGTCAATTCGAAGTCGAAAAACAGGTATTTTCTTATCATAAGATTAAGAAACCCGCTTTTACCGGCTATAAGCTGTTAAAGATAGAAAATGAAAAAGTCTTGTTTGCGGAAAAAGAAAAAGCGCTCGCTGATTATCTATATTTTGTATTCCTTAAGCGAAAGGCCTGGAATGATCGGCTGAACATAAAAGGGATTGATCGCAAGAAATTCGATCAATATGTTGTTCTCTTCCAAAATGATCAATATACAAGGTGGGCAAGGAATGCTATCCGAACAAGAGCTTAAGAATCTAGCGGTCAAATTGCAGGGCAGCTTCGTGAATATTGCCAGGGAATACGTGCAGAACCTTTTCCTTAATCATTTTTATTCATTTAAAGACGCGGGATCAATACTTTTTAAGGGAGGCACTGCCTTAAGAATGCTTTATAAAAGCCCCCGTTTCTCCGAAGACCTGGATTTTTCAACAAAAAGCATCAATAAGAAACTGATCGAAGATATATTGCAGGATACCTGTGCAAAAATTGATCAGGAAGGAATAAAAGTGGATATTCTGGAATCAAAGGCTACAAGCGGAGGATACATATGCATTTTAGTCTTTCATGTTGGGGAGCATAAATCCAATATATCGATAGAAATATCCGGCAGAAAAAACAAAATAATCGGAGATATTATACTTGTGGATAATCCCTATATTCCTGCTTATACGGTCATGGCCCTTAAGAAAGATGAATTAATATCAGAGAAGATCGAGGCACTTGTTGATCGTAAAAAGCCAAGAGATTATTTCGATCTTTATTTTATGCTTAGAGCGAATCTGTTGCCTGATAAAAAGGTATTAAAACAGCTTTTGCCAATGATAAAAATAACAAAGATCGATTTCAAGAAAGAGCTAAGAGAATTTCTTCCGCAAAGCCATCAAAGTATTATCAAGAATTTCAAGAAAATACTGGAAGCAGAAGTTGAAAGGTTTATCTGATGATTGTTAGTGGCGCAAGTCCGTTTATGAACTCAAATCACAAAATCCACATTTTGTTATATAAAACCCGCTATTAAGGCCTGATTTTCAATTGACTTGAAGTATTATCCTCTGATCTCCTTCTCCCAATTGGAGTGTTGCAATGGGTGGGGAAATACTATTTGATTGAAAGTATTTTTATCTATAATATTTCCTAATTCTAGCGAACCTTTTTTCTTCTAGATGAAGGCCTCTTATATGTTTAATGCAATTCAATATTTCCTTTGTCCATACTGTCATCATTCTAATTATAGAATCCCATTTCTTGTCTAATAAATCCATCGAATCATTTTTCATTCCTTCACTTTTAAATCATTCATTATATTTATTATTATTTTTGCTCCTCGTTTAATATCTTTTTGATGCCCTCTTATTGAATCGAGATAAGACCACTTTCCTTTTTTCATAGTCCCACCGCCTTATTTCTTGGGATTTTTAGTTCCCTTTTTACCAGTATAAGGATTTATATTTCCTTTTGTCGACCAGTTATCCTGTTCGGTTTCATTTGGTGCGGTTCTATAATGAGGTTCGACATATTTCCCACTCTTTTTTGTATAACCTTTGACCTTAACAGGCTTGCTAACTTTATAGGAACTTTTCGATCCATATGATGAGACATGACCTTTTGCAGATACCAATGAAGGAGACAGAGAAAAGATAAAAAAGAACAATAATACAGAAGCTAATAACCTTTTCATTTTCTCATCGCCTTATTTAATCGTCTAAATAACTATCGCCATCATTATCGCTGTCGCTATTATTGTAGGTATCATTGTTATCATATGTATTGTTATCAATACTATTCAGTGTATTATATGGGCCAGTAGAATCATAATTCAAATTATCAAAATTATTGCTTTTATAGCTATTATAATAAGCATCATAATTATAATCTTTAAAGTTATTATAAGTAGCAGGTTGATAGCTTGAATCATTGTAAGGGTCATAATAAGGGCTTGATGGATTATCCCTATAATAGTTATGTCCAACATCTCCAGTATAAGGATTAATATTACCCTTAAAACTATAATTATCTATTACTGTGTCGTTAGGATCACTTCTATAATATGGTTGAACATAAGTGCCATCTGAACGGTAATAGCCTCTAACATAAACACTTGCAAAAGCGATACTCGAAAAGAGCAATACAAATAAAAGAATCGAAATAATAATATTTTTCATATCCTCACCGCCTTATTTATTTTCGAAGCCAGCCATGATCCACATGATTAAATAGTATATAGCAAAAGGAATATAGACAAGAAGATAAAACGCAAAGAATGGGAGAAGCGAGGGTACACTGACCGAAATTATGAAAAGCATTATAAGCCCAACCGACAGGACCATAAATATTCTTTTTAAGCCATTTACATTATTCATATTATACCGCCTTATAGAAGAATTATACGCCCTGACAATAAATATACAATGACACATAGCCACACCCCGATCTCGGATGTGGTGATGCAATGAGTGGAAGGAGTGATCTATATGAGGTTGACTAGGAGATATGTCTGCTATCTATAATTATCGACTTGACTGCTTTTTATTTTTCCAGCTTGTATTGTTTTATCTTATCAGAAGCGAATGGATGACCCAGCTCTCCTGCTTTTCTTAAATCCTTTAATGCTCCCTTTTTATCCTTAAGGGCATACTTAGCTTCCCCTCGTTCATAGTAAGCATACGCATATTTAGGAGATAACTCTATTGCCTTATTAAAGTCTTCAATAGCTCCTGTGTAGTCTTTTAGTTTGTTCTTGGCGAGCCCTCGGTTAATGTAATTCTTTGCATCTTCAGGATTCAGCGCTATTGCTTTTGTATAGTCCTCAATAGCTCCTGTATAGTTTTTTAACTCTTTTTTAGCAAGTGCTCGGTTGCAGTAAGTGCGTGCTTCAGGTTTTAATTCTATTGCTTTGGTATGGTCCTCAATAGCTCCTGTGTAGTCTTTTAGCTTATATTTTGCAAGACCTCGGTTGTCGTATGCCCATGAATGTTCAGGGTCCGCCTCTATTGCTTTGGTATAGTCCTCAATAGCTCCTGTATAGTCTTTTGAATGATACTTAGAATCCCCTTGGTATTTATAAGTATCAGCATCGTTATTAGTTTCCGCAAATGCAACAGTTGAACACAAACATAAGAACATAAGCCCTAGTATTATCCGTTTCATTTAGAACACCTCTAGAGGAATTATACGCCATGACAATAAATACTCAATGCTTACATTAGCACGCTCTTTTCTCGATAGTCGTGTTGCAATGGGTGGGTGGGGTGATCTTGTTATTTTTTTGGGATTAATCTTTAACCATTAAAATTAGGGTATTGATATGGTAGCGTTTCTTTTTGCCATTTTCATCGTCAATAAACACCTTATAACCCTTAAGTTCTTTTTCCTTAACCTTGCTACTCTCTGCCCATAAAAGCTGGTATCCTTTATCCTGCAAACGATTTTCAAGCCCTGATTCTCTAAACCATTTGAATGTGATAGTTTCATCTTTAACATCACCTACTTCGTCTGGATTAGCTCTCTTCAATACATGCCTGACAATAAAAAGAAAGATATCCTTAAATAAACTATATATAAACTCGCCCACATTCCCGCCGCCTTATATAAGAATTATTATCATCTCGATCGCCAAACATCATTATAAACAACAGATCCCCCTCCACTACCACCCATAATATATATTTTATTATTAAATGCTACGGCAGAAAAGGCGCTCCTTCCGCTAAACTCCCAAGGATTTTTTATTAAGTTCCACGTAACACCATCGCTAGAAGAATACAAATCTTTATTATCAGACCCACCAATAATCCACATTTTATTATCTAATATTACGCCTCCAGGGCTACGTCTCTTAGAAAAAACAGCTTCAGGGGTTACTTGTGTCCATGTTAAGCCATCAGAAGAATTCCATACATCATTAAAGTCATCTGTTGTGTTCACTTTGTGACCAGCTATCAGCCATAATTTATTGTCATAACTAAATGAAGCTGAAAAATATCGATTCCCAAAACCGGCTTCAGATGTTGCTTTTGCCCAAATAAATCCATCTGAAGAAGACCACACATCATTCGCACTATCAACAACCCAAATTTTGCCAATAAAGACTGTTGCTCCTGCGATTGCCCAAGCGGAAAAGCCAGCATTATTAGTTGCTTTATACCAATTTACACCATCTGCAGAATACCACACATCATTTTTCCATGAGCCATCCCAACCACCTATTACCCAGAGATAATCATCAAATACTACAGATGCATGACTACTTCGCTTAGAAAATCCGGCGGCACTTGTTGCCCTGCTCCATGAAGCCCCATTAGACGAATACCACACATCGTTTAAATTGCCGGAACCATCGTTACCGCCAATTATCCAAATCTTATTATTAAAGGCAACACTTGAATGATCGCTTCGCCCACCCCCCATATTGGATGTAACTTCATTCCAATAATTAGTAGTAAAAAGAACTGGACTGCAGTATTCGCCTGTAACACCAGCGGTTACAACTTTCTTTTTTATATAAAAAGTATCAGATGTTGTCAGCCCTGTTAAGCAATAGGCAACTTCGCTTGTATGGATTATCCCAATATTAGTCGCATTAATATCTCTGCCATAACTTAGAATATATTCATCTGCACCTACAACGGCATCCCAAGTTATAAGTGCGCTAGTATCATTAAGAACAGTTATATATAGCGGTGCCGATGAAGTTGGCGCGCCATCGCCTGTAGGATTAGTTGAACAACCATAAAGGAATAAGTAAGCACAGAAAGAAACAATGAGTAATACGATAATGGAGAAATGAAATTTATTCATGTTCTCACCACCCAAAAAGTATTATACGTCCTTATAATAAATATTCAACATAGATCAACCACACGCCAATCTCGATAGGTGTAATAGGTGGGGAAAGTGACGTTATAAAGGATTTGATTACTTCTTGCACTTTTTAAGCCCTATAAAGCCCTATTAAGCCCTATTTATGGTGTATAATGTGTCGCAGTCAGGAGGGGACGTCAATATGCTTGCAACAATACTATTGGCCACTATGATCGTGAGCGCCATATCGCTGATAGGCGTTATATTCCTTGGCATCAAGCAAGATGTCTTCAACGAAATGATCGAGAGCCTGATAAGTTTTGCTTCGGGGGCTCTGCTCGGGGGCGCGCTCATCCATCTGTTGCCCGAGGCCGTGAAGAATGCCGGGGACAGCGTTTTCATGTACGCGATGGCCGGCCTCCTGATCTTCTTCATACTTGAAAAGTTCCTTAAGTGGAGGCACTGCCACGAGTCCGACTGCAATGTCCATGTTTTCAGCTACCTGAGCCTTGTCGGGGACAGCATCCATAATTTTTTTGACGGTGTGATAATCGCCTCAGCTTTCATGACCAACTTCCATCTCGGTCTCATCACGACGCTTGCCGTCATCCTCCACGAGATACCGCAGGAGATCGGCGACTACGCGGTGCTCGTTTACGGCGGTTTCAGCAAGGGGAAAGCGCTGTTCTATAATTTCATTACGGCATTGACCGCGATAGCCGGCGCCCTGGCGGCATACTTTTTGCTTTATTATGTGATGAACATCCAGTATATCCTGCTCTCGGTGACTGCCGGCGGGTTCATTTACATCGCGCTGGTGGACCTTATACCTGAACTCCATAAAAAATGGGGGGCGTGGGAATCGTTCTCGCAGACTGTGCTTATAATCACGGGATTCGGGCTGATGATGCTGATGAAGGTCATTTTTGCAGTATAGCTGAAGCAACCGCCGCCTGGCCGAGAGATATCCCGCCGTCGTTCGTCGGGACCATGCCGTGGATGTAGACCTTGAATTTGTTCTTGATAAGCGATGCCCTCAACTTTTCAATAAGATATTTGTTCTGGAAACAACCTCCGCTCAAGCAGACCCTGTTCAATCTGTGCTTTCTTCTTATGAGCCTGCATACCTCAACCGAGAATTCTATGACTGTGTTGTGGAATTTCGAAGATATGCATGAGATCTTATCCTTCATTTTGGAATTAAGGTCGTCAATGATCCCCTTGATGATCCTCTTTGGATCGATAACATATACGCCGGATCCCCTGACAATATCAAATTCGTAACTATCATCTGTTGCAATGTTGATGGAATGCTCCAGCCGGATCGCGGCCTCTCCCTCAAATGAATTCACCTGGCATAGCCCGAGGATCGACGATACGGCATCAAAAAGTCTCCCCATGCTTGAGGTCATGGGACAGTTCAATCCCTTTTTTATCATGTCATTTATCAGGCTCACTTTTCCCTGGGGCGCGTTGAGCTTGATCTTGCCGCGGAAATCATCCCCAAAGGCATAATTAAGGAAGGAGACCGCCATCCTGTAAGGTTCAGCGCTCGCCTTATCACCCCCCGGCATGGGGAGATATTTCAAATGAGCGATCCTTTTGTAACCTTTATAGTCCGCGATAAGGACCTCACCGCCCCAGACAGCGCCGTCATCCCCGAATCCCGTCCCGTCATATGATATGCCGATCACCTTTCCGTCCAGGCCGTTCTCCGCCATGACGGATGCTATATGGGCATGATGGTGCTGCACTGCGATCTTTTTCCCTTTCAATCCCATGGCGAACCTTGTCGACAGGTAATCGGGATGCAGGTCGTGCGCGATCACGCGCGGCAGAACGTCAAAGATCTTCCTGAAATGCCTGACAGAATCAATGAAACACCTCAGGTTGTTAGGCGTTTTGAGGTCGCCGATATGCTGGCTCAAGAAAGCCTTCCCCTTTTTAGTGACGCAGAAAGTGTTCTTCATTTCCGCTCCGACGGCCAAGATGCCGTCCTTTATCTTTTCATTGACGATAGGAACGGGAGCATAGCCGCGGGCCCTCCGGATCATGTATGGCTTGTCATTAATGATCCTTGAAACGGAATCATCCACCCTCATATATATCTCCCTGTCGTGGTCAAGGAAGTGATCAGCTATACCCTCAAGTTCTTCGATGGCCTCGTCAAGTTCACATGTGATGGGATCCTCGGCGCGGTTGCCCGAGGTTGCCACAAGCGCATTAAAGCCGAAGCGCAGCAATAGAAAGTGTACCGGCGCATACGCAAGCATCACCCCCAGGTTCCTGTTGCCCGGCGCAACGTGTTCGGAAATGCCATTCCCAGGTTTTTTCTCAAGAAGAACGATCGGACGTTCCCTGCTTTCAAGAAGGCCATGTTCCGTTTTCGATATTTTGCATAGTTTTTTAGCGGTTTTGATATCGGGCACCATTACTGCGAAGGGCTTTGCGCTTCTGTCCTTTTTTGCCCTCAGGTTCCGGACGGCATCATCATTTTCAGCGTCGCAGAACAGGTGGAATCCCCCGATCCCTTTTACGGCCACAGTCTTCCCCAACTTTAAAAGCCTTATTGTTTCTTCAACAGGCTTAACGGCCTTAAGATAGCTCACTATGCGGCTTATCTTATAAAGCTTATATTGAGGTCCGCAGATAGCGCACGCGTTAGGTTCCGCGTGGAACCTCCTGCTGCCAGGGTCCTCATATTCGCGAGCGCAGTCATCGCACATCCTGAACTTGTTCATTGTAGTCCTTGAGCGGTCGTACGGCGTATCCTTTATGATCGTGAACCTGGGTCCGCAGTTGGTGCAGTTTATGAAAGGATAATTATGCCTTCGGTCCTTTACCGAGAAAAGCTCCCTCCGGCAATCGCTGCATATGCAGAAGTCAGGGGAAACAAGGGTGGACTTCTTGTCCGAAGTTATGCTTTCCTTGACCGTAAAATCCGTTTGTCCCAAAGGCTTAAGCTTTATTATGGATATACCGTCAGGTCTTGCAAGAGGCGGCCGGGAGGATTTGACCGCGCGGATGAACCTTTTTGTGTCAGCGTCTTTTCCTTCGGCATCAACAATAACCCCGGTCCTGGAATTGGATACCCAGCCTGTGATCTTATACTTCTTTGCCAGATTGTATATGAATGGCCTGTATCCCACTCCCTGGACGATGCCGGTTATTGTTATTTTATATCGGCTCTTCATTGAAAGGTCATCAGATATGCTTGCTTAGCTTTTTGGAAAGTTCTTCACTTGACATGGCCCCGATGAACCTGTCGACCTCACGGCCGGCCTTGAAAAGCACAAGGGTCGGGATGCTCATTATCCCGTAGCTGCCGGCTGTCGCGCTGTTCTCATCAACGTTCAATTTCAACACCTTCAGTTTCCCGCTGTACTTTTCAGCTATTGCGTCGACCTCGGGGGCGATCATCCTGCAGGGGCCGCACCATGCCGCCCAGAAATCAACAAGCACGGGTTTGTCCGACTTGATGACCTCCTTTTCAAAATCGCCGTCAGTTACGTTCTGCGCGCTGCTCATGTCATGGTCCTCCCTTTTGAACATCCCGATTTTACAGGAAGGTTCCTTATTCAGCAAGGCCAATGCTTGTGAGAGATAGAGGCTCGCCTGCATAATAAATTAAGAGAAGCTTGAAGCCAGGCAATGGTCTTGGATGTTAGTTTGGAAACCAGATACTGAAGTTGGCTTGACCTCGCTTCAAGCTTCCAGCATCTTGACCAACATCCCTGCCTGCCCTGTCTGCCGACAGGCAGGCGGCAGGCAGGTAGCCCTTTTTCCAGGCTTCTAATATTGCTTTATTAGTATCAAAGCTTAGCATGTTCCCGGCCTTATTGTGCCTGTCTATGTACCACCCGGCATAGGTCTAGCTTAAATATTCGTAAAGCCATTACCAGCTGAAGCCTCATGTTAATATTTGGCTATATGACAATAAATATTATGGTTTGTTATCATCCCTTCTATCTGATATAATCCCGCCGTGTGAACATCCTTATTGAGCCAATTAGAAAAGAAGAAATAACCGAAGTCCTTGCTATTGAAAGAAGATCTTTTTCGAATCCGTGGATCAGGTCCCAGTTCGAAGAGTGCATTGATACCGAAGGCAAGCAAATATACGCCGCAAAAGCGGACGGTGAAATCGTAGGGTATATCGTTTTTGAACACATCCTTGATGAAGGGTATATTTCCGACCTGGTGGTCAAGGAAGGATACAGGGAGCAGGGGATCGGCAGTAAACTTGTCGCATTCATCCTGCAGCGGTCAAATGGAACGGGGATCAAATGGGTAGAGCTTGAGGTAAGGGAGAAGAACGAGAAGGCGATCAGGTTCTATTCAAACCTCGGATTCAAGGAGATCAGGCGAAGGCTGGGATACTACATAAATCCAGCAGAGAACGCTCTTGTCATGAGGCTTGATCTGACAAAGAAAAAGGATCTGATCAAATGAGCAGGTTTTTGGAACTGATAAAAAAAAGGATCCTCATCATGGACGGCGCGATGGGGACATTGCTCATGAAAGAAGGAGTGTCCCCGAGGGAATGCTTTGAAAAGCTCAACATTGACAGGCCGGAGATTATCGAACAGATCCACAGGGGCTACATCAAGGCGGGGGCTGACATTATCGAAACGAATACGTTCGGCGCCAACCGCTACAAGCTGGGACAGTACGGGCTTGGCGGCGAGGTCCGCAGGGTGATCCTTTCTGCCGTACAGATCGCGAAGATCGTCAGGGATACGGAAATGTCGGACGTGCTGATCGCCGGATCGATGGGCCCTATAGGTAAATTGATAGAGCCGCTCGGCGACATGAGCTTTGATGAGGCGGTCGATATCTATAAGGAGATGGCGCTCTCATTCGCGGAAGCGGGCGCTGATCTTGTCTGCATTGAAACGATCTCGGACATCCAGGAAGCAAGGGCGGCGCTCATTGCGGTAAAAGAGAACACCAAACTTCCTGTTATAACGAGCCTGACATATGAAGATAAGGGGAAAACGGTCACGGGGACACCTCCTGAGGTCGCATCCGTTGTTTTTGAAGCACTTGGAGCGGACGTTGTCGGGGCAAATTGCAGCGGCGGTCCCAAAGAGCTCTTGCTTCCGATAAGCATTTACGCGGGTTCTACGAACATGCCGATACTTGCGATGCCCAATGCCGGGCTGCCGGACATTGACGAAGAAGGCAAGGCT